>OIFG01000012.1_pt1 | contig 278123 bp, 241 predicted proteins | sample 1582031 | NCBI WGS metagenome assembly OIFG01 (sample SAMN07501051, study PRJEB24779) | human gut metagenome | isolation source: stool | host: human infant | place: USA: Pittsburgh, PA | reverse complement strand
CGCTTACCGCTCATGGGCACCTCTCTTTAAGCCATCTTAAATGACTCTGAGGTGTCTGTTAAACCCGTGGCGATTCATGTGAGAAAATCATCTGAACCTTCACTATCACGGGCACAGGCCATCAGTTTGCGCTCTCTGGCTGGTAATTTTACATTTTTAGCTATCCAGCTATCGCCAGCACATGTTACAAAATCAACGGTATCGCCCCCTGACCTCTGTGCACAGTTCACAGCAATTTCCTGATCGTGGGAAAGTGAAATCCCTAATTCCGGTGCTGCACAATTTGCAAACTCTTCAGCAGTTTTGTTACTAACTGCACAATCAAGTACTTGCTGTTGCTTCTTAGGCAAAATAACTTGATGGCCAACACACCCAATGAATGCTGACGTATTTAACCCGTAATTACGGGCACACTCGATCGCTAGATCCTGTGGGGACTTATTAACAGTAGAAATTGGTGCCGGAATTACACCATGAAATTGATCTAATGCTTGTTGTTGAACAAGGTTGCAAGGCATAGGCCCATTCAGACTATTACAGATTGGGCCAACATTGGGTACGTTATTAATCACATTAAATGTTTGCGGTAACGAGGCAGGAGCCGTGTTTAACTGTTGCATCTTCAAATATTGCTGTATCGCAGCGCATGGGCCCGGACCCAATGGTCCTGCACAAATAGGTCCGATTCCCGGTTGGCTCCCTATTACCTGCAACTGGAATTGCACAGGTTGTTGTTGCATCTGAATATAGTTCTGAACAGCGGCACATTGGCCAGGCCCTAGAGGGCCCTGGCAAATAGGGCCTAAAACAGGATCGACAGCGATAATCTGTAGCGGTACAGCGAAGGTAATCAAAGGGTATATGAGGAATACGATTGGTAGAAAAATACGGAGTAAACAGATCATAGATCCCCTTAGGAATCTAAAATTAGTTATGTCAAATGTCCCTTACTCAGATAGTCCCCACCTGCAATTGAAGCATAGCCCATCACCTTTCTAAGCGTCGCTAATAGTGCTCGGTAAGGCATCCTACCTTTGGATGAGTTTACCTGTTACCTGCTCCCGTTGATTAAGACACTCAATGTTAATCATCTAGTTGTTGGAGTTGCATACTTCCGCTTCTCGCTCAAAGCGGACCTTCCATTTTCACCTGCCTTTTGCTTTGAACCCCTTTCTGCCGTATCTCGCTCACCCTTCCATACGTCTAATCAGTCCAGATCCGACTTTGCAAAAAAACCGAACAGCCCCTTAAACCGCGGTAGGGCAGGCACCGGAATTTCCGGTTGCCTACGGCTTAAAACTTAGAGGCTGGCGTACTGTCCGATCCTGTATTTTCACCAGATCTGTGCCACGGTTAAACGGTACAATGTTAAATGGCGATATGACTACGCCGGTCATCAGACGGCGTCACGCCAAATGTTTTTTTGTATAAAGTGGTGAAATAATTGCTGTTAGTAAAACCACACATAAAAGCAATTTCGGTCACGGTCATCTCTGTTTCACGCAGCCTTGATCGGGCAGACAGGAGTCTCAGCCTCTTTATGTAATTCTCGGGTGTCATTCCGGTGGCTTCTTTAATATGCCTGAACATGGTCCGGGGCGTTAAATGGAAATTTAACGCCAGCAGATCCCAGTCATATTGTTCAAAACAATTCTCCTGCAGATGGTTGAGAAGTTTATGTAATTTATAACGTGTATTGTTTTTCTGCGCCCTGTACTGGGCTTCGGTAATGACCATAACCAGTCTGAAAAAAAGATATTCCCGTTGCTCAACTGGCTGTACCGAATTAAAGATCTGATCGACCAGTGAATTGCATTCCATTCGGATCCCCGGGGGTAACCAGACATATGAACTCAGGTTACCTGCCGATATCCGCTCAAGCAGACCTTCCATCCGGCTCAGGTAATTAAAATCAACATTCGGATTAACCAGAATGTTAATCAGTTTCAGCGTTCCCAGCTCGTCGTAAAAATGATGGTCTGTTCTTCGTACATAAAAAACATCCCCCTGCTGTACAAACAGAGGCCTGCCATTAATAACATGCAGCCCATGCCCCTGTTCAACAATTACTAACTCGTCAAATTCATGAGTATGTTCACAGCCATTATCTTCCGGATCGCTTTTATACAACGCAAGCTTATCGCTGTCGGCATTGAAATACATTGTGATCGTCAGATTGTTCATACATACCTCCTGGTTACTGAGGGCAACAATAGAGGAATTGTGCCGGTACAGAAACGGAGGTTTTACAAAATGTGAACCTTCCACCTGTAATCTCACATCCACTGCCACTTTCTCTGCTGACTTGGCAGCCGCAGGGTGGTTGCCACATACCCGGGACGAATATCCTTCAGGAAATTCTAGAGGGGAAGTATATGTCGCAAGCCATACAGTCGAACAGTCATATGACCATGATGAGGGAACCCGTCTTCCTGAATAAGGCCGCTGAGCTGACACCGGTCATACGCAGAAGAAAAACCTGTCCGCTTAATGCCATTCGCCTGTGCGAAGATCCGCAGGCAGTGCATGGCTGGAGTATGGAGCCTATAGACACCGCGGACGCTTATCTGCAAAAGAGCTTCAGCACCGGAGACAGCCTTATTCTCGATTTCGGGACGCACGGGGTGGGCTGGCTGACGTTCGCCTGTGATTACACAGGCAGCCCGCCTGATGCACCTGCACACCTCCGGTTCACCTTTGGTGAAACACTGTGCGAGATTGCCGAGCCATTCAGCGAATATGAGGGCTGGCTAAGCAGCAGCTGGCTGCAGCAGCACGACGAATACATTGATGTTATTCCTTCCACGATCCAGCTTTCACGGCGTTACTGTTTCCGGTATCTGAAAATCACTGTTGTCTCTTTATCCCCCAAATATCAGCTTCGTTTAACGGATGTGACTTTTGAAACCGTCAGTTCTGCTCCGGAAACACACCCGGCATGTGATACCCGCGATGCGCAGTTGAGGCGCATTGATGAGATATCAGTCCTGACACTGCGTAACTGTATGCAGGAAGTTTTTGAGGATGGGCCTAAACGGGATCGCAGGCTGTGGCTGGGCGATCTGAGACTGCAGGCGCTGGTTAACAACGTCACCTTTAAGAACCATGATCTCGTACGTCGCTGTCTTTATCTCTTTTCAGGCCACCGGCGTGAGGATGGCATGGTGTCCGCCAATATATTTACCAGACCTCATGTGATCGCTGATGACACTTTCCTGTTCGACTATTCACTCTTCTATGTCGATATCCTGAATGACTACGTGCTTGAAACTCAAGATGTGGCCACCGCAAAAGAACTCTGGCCGATCGCGTTACGACAAATTGAGCTTGCTCTGGATCGCTGTGACACTGACGGCCTTGTAACAGACAGCAGCGACTGGTGGTCATTTATTGACTGGCACGAAAAACTGAATAAACAGGGCCCGTCACAGGGGGTGCTGATCTACTGTCTGCATAAAGCAATACAGCTTGCACAGATTTGCCAGCCGGAGTTATGTGAGCGTTTATCCGCCACGTTAAGCCGGCTGATGGCAGGTGCCCGGCGATTATGGGACCCAGCCAGAGGGCTGTATGTCAGTGGTGCCGAACGACAAATCAGCTACGCAACGCAGATCTGGATGGTACTGGCCGATATCGGCGACGGTGCTCACCAGCGGACAGTGATGGAAAACCTCCTTCATTCATCCCCGGAAATTGGTATGAATACGCCATACATGAGACATCACTTTATCGCCGCGTTATTAAAAACGGGTATGCGCGAACGGGCGATCGAGGAAATTAAAAAATACTGGGGGAAAATGGTCGAATACGGCGTAGACACGTTCTGGGAACTCTTCGATCCCGAACATCCCGACTTCTCTCCGTATGGCAGCAAGCTTATTAACAGTTACTGCCATGCCTGGAGTTGCACCCCGTCCTGGTTTATTCGCCAGTACGGACTTTAAATACTCGTGATTGAAGAGACAATAAAATGGCTGATACTTCACTGAATGTATGGCGCCAGCGGGTTGGATATGGCATCGCTGACTTATCCTGTAACCTGGTCTGGCAGTTAATTTCATTGTATTTGATGTTTTTCTATACCGATGTCATGGGGTTGCCGGCTTACTACGTTGGCATTATGTTCCTTGTAACAAGACTGGTGGATGGTGTTGCTGATGTCCTGATGGGACTGGTTATTGATAATACCAGTACCCGCTGGGGACGTTGCCGCCCCTGGTTACTGGTCGGTGCCGTTCCGTTCGGTGTCATGTGCGTTCTGGCCTTCTATGTCCCTGACTTCGGCACTACCGGAAAGCTGATTTATGCGTTTATCACTTATCTCTGTCTCTCTTTTCTTTATACCCTGGTGAATATCCCGTTCTGTGCAATGCTGCCATTTATCACGGCTGATTCGCAGGAAAGAACGACGCTGTCATCAGTGCGCATTTTATTAGGCTCACTGGGTTCGACCATTGTGGCAGTGGCCACGCTACCACTGGTTGCTTCGCTCGGTCGGGGCGATCAGGAGCGGGGCTTCCTCTATACCGCGATTATTTTTGGTGTGATCGCCACCTTTTTCCTGCTGGTCAGTTTTAAGAACGTTGAAGAAAAAATCACGATAACCCAGGAGCGTATGACGCTTAGTCGTGCCTGGCTGGGCCTGAAGGAAAATACCCCGTGGAAAATATTTGCGATGAATATCTTCCTGATGTGGGGGGCATTTTTCTTTCAGACCGGGGCGCTGGTTTACTTCTTTAATTACTATGTCGGCAGCACCGAACTGACAGCGATTATTGCGGGGATAACAACATTTGTGCCGCTGCTTGGAACACTGACCGTTCCGGTGCTGGCAGCCAGAATGAAGAAACGGCACGTGTATCTTTTTGCCAGTTTTATAAACCTTATTGGTATGGCAATCATGATTGCCTCAGGCGTTAATCATATGGGACTTATTGTCGGTGCCGTTATTCTGTCCCTGGGAGCTGGCCAGCGACTTGCCATCTATTTCTCCATGCAGGCAGATCCTGTGGATTATGGCGTATGGAAAACAGGTATTAACACGGCAGGTATTTTAACGTCCATTAATGGTTTCCTGGGAAAAGTCGCTATGGCCATTGCTGGCGCAATAACAGGCCTGTTGCTTTCATCCGGCGGGTATGTTGCCAATGCAACGCAATCTGCGGAGGCTTTGTTTGCGATTAAAGCCTGTTATCTCTATATACCAGCAATATTGATTATCGCATCGATGGTCTGGATGGGTAGATTTTACAGGCTCGATGATACCTACGCAGATATCCGGGCGGATCTGGATGCTGCTCAGCATTCACCATCAGATAACGAAAATAAAAAAGCAGCCGTTATTTAAATAATTATAAGGACACTTTCATGCGTATCTCTGTAATTTACGCAGCGATTTGCTGCGCCCTTTTTTCACCCCGAATGGTTAATGCCGTACAGCTGACGGTAGAGCAGCGACTGCAGCAACTTGAGCAACGACTTAATATCTCTGAGAAAAAAACGGCGGAAGCCGAAAGCCGTGCAGCAAATGCAGAAAAAAAACTGGCTGACTTATCGAAACAAAATGAAGTCACCAGTAAACAGGTTGAGGCCGTCAGTAAAAAGCAGGAAATTAATAAAGGGACTGATGGTATGGAATTCAGTGCTTATGCCCGTACTGGTCTTCTGATTAATAGCCATGGAAAAGGCGGCAGAGGCGGGCCGGGTGTTTCTCCGGCCAGCTCCCTGAATGATGATGCGCATACTGGACGACTGGGTAATGAAAAAGATAATTACCTTGAACTGAGTCTTGGAAAGCGCATGACCTTCAGTGACGGTTCATGGGCACATTTTAAAACAATGATTGCGGATGGCGCTAAAAACCCCGATCCGTGGGTGCAGGACAATAACAGTCACCATATCAATGTACGACAGCTCTATGTGGAAATGGGAGGCTTCAGTGAGTTCTCCGGACCGTTTAACGATGCTTATATCTGGGCAGGAAAACGCTTCGACAGGGATAATTTTGACATTCACTTTACGGACAGCGACATCATGTTCCTTGGGGGGACCGGAGGCGGGGTTTATGACGTCAAATGGGGAGACACCCTGCAGGGAGCTTATTCCGTTTATGGCCGAAACTTTGGCGATTTGGGTAGCGATCGCTATGAAGAAAACGACATTCAGAACGTCATGTTTACGGCGAATCATTCCTATAACAACTGGCAGCTCATGCTTACCGGTATGACTGCGCAGGGGAATGATGATCTTAAGGATAATACCTCGACAACCGGCAGTTATGCTTACCGCTCGGATAACACAGCTAAAAATGGTTACTACGCCATGCTGGCCTATCACGATAAACAGCAGTTTTACGGGCTGGCTAAAGGCATGTCTGAAACGGCTCTCCAGTATGGTGGCGGGCTTGGTGCTGAAGCGAGACAACCCGGCAGCGATGGAGATCTGACCGAAAATGCCAAATCTGTACGTCTCGCATCCTATGGCATACTCCCCGTCTGGAATAACTGGGAGCTGGCGCCATCGGTGATTGCTCAGCACAGTGAAGACCGTTACCGGGAGGGTGACCGCTATGACTGGGCAAGTTTCAATTTCCGCGCATCGCAGGCACTGACAGCGCATTTTGCGCTACTGTATGAAGCGTCCTGGCAATATATGGATCTCGATCCTAACGGACGCACTTACAGTTCTGATCAGGGGGTGCAGACCTATCAGCCAGTTAAGGGTGGATTCTATAAACTAACCTTCGCCCCGACATTTAAGGTCGGCAATGTTTTCGATATCAAGGCCCGCCCTGAAATTCGCTTCTTTGCCACTTACATGGACTGGGATAAAGAGCTTGATCGCTATGCCCTAAATGATGATTTTGGCAGTGAAGGCTTTACTGCAGGTGGTACCTGGAATTTCGGTGTTCAGGCTGAAATCTGGTTCTGAGTGAGCTGACTGCAGTGGATCGTGATTAAACATAAAATCGCGACTGTTCCCGTCGATACATTCTGGGTGTTTCAGACGTGGCCATCTTTCCGGCCACGTCTGACTCCGGCGAAGGGAAAGTCCGCCACTGGCTTACTGCAGGCTTGCTCTTACTCAGTTACTGCAGGTCGTGTCGTTCGTTCTCAAATGCCTCCCGTATTCCGGTGTCTGATTCATGCTGCTATAAATCAATTTCTCGTGATTATTAGTTTTTTGACATAAAAGCATTCTGAATTGGGCTAAAGTCAAACATGGCAGTGCGCACTACAATACCTTTCTTGTTAATACAAGCATTCAGGCTATGTCTTTCTGACTGAGCCATTCCCGGCAGGGGATAGCTTCAGAAGCCGTTGCGGAAATACATTAAGGAGAAAGCTATGTCTCGTATCGTTGTCATTGGTGGCAGTGGCCACGTGGGCTCTTATCTCGTGCCAATGCTGGTTGAACTGGGTCACCAGGTGGTAAACGTCAGCCGGGGCGCAGCAAAGCCTTATCGCCCTCATTACGCATGGTCTCTCATCGAAAACGTTGTTATTGACCGGCTGGAAGAAGAAAAGAAAGGAACCTTTGGTCAACGTATTGCTGAGCTTCAGGCCGATATTGTCATCGACATGATTGCATTTGATCTCGGCAGTACGCAGCAAATTGTTGAAGCGCTTCGCGGCAGGATTGAGCATTATCTTTTCTGCAGTTCAATCTGGGTTTACGGTCGTTATGTGTCAGTCCCCTCTCTGGAAACAGATCCTGTCAGCCCGATTGATGCTTACGGACAGGGTAAAGCGGAAAGCGAAGCCTGGCTGATGCGTGAAGCGCGGCTGTCTGGCTTCCCGGCTACTTGTTTCCGTCCGGGACATATTGTCGGTGAAGGATGGGTACCGACCACGCCTCAGGGGAATTCTAATCCTGAAGTGTATTCGCGTATTGCCCGTGGTGAAACGCTGGCACTGCCTAATCTCGGAAGTGAAACGGTACATCATGTTCATGCTGTTGATGTCGCACAGCTTATCATTAAGGCCATTGAAAACCGTTCTGCTTCAGTAGGTGAAATTTTCAATGCGGTATCCGGCCAGGCCATCACGCTCAGGGGTTACGCTGAAGCCGTTTTCCGCTGGTTTGGCAGGGAACCGTCCCTGAAGTTCCAGCCTTTTGACAAGTGGCTTGCCGGGCTTGAACCTGAGTTTGCTGAAAACTCCAGAGGGCATGTGGTGCGAAGTTCTTCACATTCCATTGAGAAAGCCCGCGTCAGGCTGGGTTACCAGCCCCGTTACAGCAGCCTGGAAGCGATCCATGAGTCCGTTCAGGCACTGATCGCCCAGGGGCAGGTAGAGTCACCTTCACGCTGATCACGACGCAGATACGTTTTTAACCTTTGTTCAGGCGGGGCAGATTGAAATCGCTGCTCCGCCGTCATCCTGCTTTTTTATCTGACTGCAGGCTGTGAGCCTGTGGTAACTGTTCACCATCATCTTTAGAAATTATCTATGAATAAACCGCTTAGTGCGGGCGGCTTCAGTGCGCCCGAAATGACGTCTGCCTGGAGTGCAGTCATCAGCATGGCTCTGCTGTGCTTCGTCCTCGTTTCATCAGAATTTATGCCGGTCAGTCTGCTGACCCCGATTGCAAATGATCTGTCGGTCACGGAAGGCCAGGCGGGTCAGGCCATTGCCTTTTCCGGGCTGTTTGCGGTGATTACGAGCCTGTTTGGTAACACATTGCTTGCCCGCTTCGACCGGCGTACAGCAGTGATTTTCTATACCCTTGTGATGGTGATGTCCGGGGTCATCGTCACATCTGCTCACGGCTACGGCATGTTTATGTTCGGGCGTGCGTTGATTGGTATATCTATTGGGGGATTCTGGTCGCTTTCTACGGCCATTCTGGTACGGATTGTGCGTCCCGTGAGTGTCCCTAAAGCTATCGCCATTCTGCAGGGCGGGACCGCACTGGCGTTCGTGGTGGCGCCACCGCTGGGAAGCTTTCTGGGCAACCTCATCGGCTGGCGGGGTGCATTCTTTACCGTGGTACCTGCGGGCGTGATCTGCCTGATATGGCAGATGGTCGTCATACCGAAACTGCCGCCGCAACGTGATACCAGCATAAGACAGATAGCATCCCTGTTACGCAGCCGGACATTCGCCCTCGGCATGATTGCCGTGACGCTTGCCTTCATGGGACAGTTCTCGCTGTCCACTTACCTGCGTCCTTTCCTCGAAAGCGTCACTGGACTGGGCATCAACATGATTTCCCTGTTCCTGCTGGGCGTAGGCATCGCAGGTCTGACGGGAACGCTGATCTCAGGTTTTTTTGTCAGGGATAATCTGCTGCCAGCTCTCACCGGTTTACCGGCGGGCCTGGCGATCGTCGCAGGTCTGCTCACGGGGCTGGGACACATACCCGCCGCCACAGGAGCATTGCTTCTGGTATGGGGCATACTTGTGACTCCCATTCCTGTCGTATGGAATACCTGGATGACCCGGATTATTCCGAATGAACTGGAGGCTGGCGGTGCCCTGATGGTCGCCCTGATTCAGTTCGCCATTACAATGGGCGCATTCACTGGCGGCGAATTATTTGATCACCAGGGCTGGGTCAGCACCTTCATGCTCGCCACCGCCCTGCTGGTAGCCTCTGCCATTATTGCCGTCCTGCCCGGGCGTCGCTCACTGGCAGGAAAATGAATGCCAGACAGGCCGCCTAACCCGCCGAAGGGATGCGTAAGGCATCAATAATAACTTTCAGTGCCGGCGACATCTGTCGCCGGCTGGGATAATAAAGATGATAGCCCTTGAAAACAGGGCTCCAGTCCTCAAGCACTCTCTCCCACTTCCCCTGCTTTATTCCGGGTTCGGCCAGATTATCCGGAACATATGCCAGTCCATACCCAGCCTCAACGGACGTGAGCATCGGATAAACGCTGCTGTATATCAGCTGACCCTGAACTTTCATGTTCAGTTTCTCATCCCCTTTCTCAAACTCCCATGCGTACAGCTGCCCGGCCCCGGAATGTCTGATATTGATGCAGTTATGACCAGCCAGTTCTGAAGGGTGTGAAGGTTTACCGGCTCTGGCAAGGTAGTCCGGAGATCCAATTACGGCAGGCCGCCAGTCAGCCCCAATCCTGACAGCTATCATATCCTTGACCACATCATCCCCTAGCCGGACTCCAGCATCAAAGCGCCCCTCAACAATATCGATAAAGCCGTTTTGCTGGGACAGTTCGACCTGAATATCAGGATAATGTTTAAGGACCGGGGCCAGAGCCGGCCAGATGTACTCATGCAGCATGTGGTCTGAAACCGTGAGCCTTACCGTTCCCGCAGGTGTGTCGCGAAAACGAAGCAGGTCAGAGATATCTGTTTCTATGGCGTTGAGGCGCGGTTCAAGCGCGGCCATAAGTTTTTCACCGATATCGGTGGGCGCCACTTTGCGCGTTGTACGCATCAGTAGCCGCATACCGAGCCTTTCCTCAAGACGTCTGATAATGTGAGACAGCGTTGATTGAGAAATATTCAGCCGTGCAGCAGCTCTGGTAAAACTCCGTTCCTGCGCGACAGCAAGGAACGCAAGATAGTCATTAAAATCTTCGCGCATGAACGTTTTCCGTGTAATGAACAAACCTTTCGGCTTAAGCTTTTTCCTGAATGATTTTACAGTCATCCTCTTTGAAAGTCCGTTGTTCGCTCATAGCGGACCTCTACTTAATCATTTTGTCCACTCTCTGCCAGAAGCCGACGTTGTTTACATTGTGTTATGTTGAGTTATTGGGATAAGTTCACCGAAAGTCATATCTTCAAGTGCGAGGCAAAGTAGATGGATTTAGAAACACCCCGTTTAAAGCTTGAACCCTATGATGACTCTCATTACGAAGGCTTGAGGGTAATGGATAGTGATGCCAGTGTGATGCGTTATATCACCGGAGGTATCGTTAAAACGCCCGAAGAAACCTGGGAAGGTATCAGAAGAGTCCAGGCACGTTGGGATAAGTACAACTTCTCATGGTGGGCTATCAAAGAGAAGTCCTCTGGGATGATCGTTGGTGCAGCATGCCTCCAGCATCTGGCAAACGTGGATGGCGCACCATTAGAGATTGGCTGGCGTCTCGTGCCGGAACACAATGGCAAGGGCTATGCAACAGAGGCAGCTCAAGCGATCGTTGATTACGCGGCGGAAAAGGTAGGAGCAACTTATCTGGTTGCTGTTGCCGATCCTGCAAATATCCCCTCGCAGCGTGTGATGCAGAGGTTAGGTATGACTTACAAAGCCATAGAGCAGCATTACGATGTGCCATGTGTGGTGTATGAACTTAATATTCGCAAGCCTGCTTAGATGTTGGCTACTCCGTGCAAACGGGGTAGCGGTAAAGGAGTTGTGCCCTTGACTACAAACAACCGGAACTGGACGTAATCGTTGTCGAATAATCATCTCTGTTTTGATCGCTCCTCGCTCATAGCGGACGCTCATCTCACTACACCCAACACGTGCATTCCGAAATTCTCACCGCTCATCGTAACTACCGCCGCACCTGCAGTGGCGGCGTTCAGGTGCAACGGCAGAATGAGGCATCTGTTGGAAAAGCTGAAAGCCAGAGAGAAAACAGAAAAAGAGCGCGGCTCGAAGAACTGAGAAACCGCCGCAGCTTACTTATGATGTGATGAAATCCGAACGGAAAAGCATGTTGAACTACCGCGTGCCGCAAGAGCGGCACGCGGTATCTCCTCCTGAATGGAAAGGGAGTACAACCTAGGCTGCATCCGCCAGCACAAACATCCCGTACGGATGAATTTCCAGATAATACGTCTCCCCGACATCCGGTTGCAGACGCGTAGCATTCACCTGCAACAAAATCTCCTGCCCGTGCCACTCGACGATCACCTCATACTGCGGCCCCATATAGGCGACGTGGCGGATCACGCAGCGCTGGCTCTCGTCGCCGTGCTGGCTCAGGGTGATTGCCTCCGGGCGCACGCCCACGGTGCCGGTTCCCTGGGCGGCAAAGTGCAGCGGACGGGGCAGGCGGTAGCCGTGGATCGCCACAGACTCGTGGCTGAAGCTGGCCGGGAACAGGTTGGCATCGCCCATAAAGCTCGCCATAAAGCGCGACGCGGGCTGGCGATAGAGATCCTGCGGGGAGCCAATCTGCATAATGTTGCCCTTGTTCATCACCAGCACGGTGTCCGAGACCGCAAAGGCCTCGCTCTGATCGTGGGTGACGTACAGCGACGTAATGTTGAACTGCTTTTGCAGCTCGCGGATCTTATCGCGCATGCTGCGACGCAGGTTGGCATCAAGATTACTCAGCGGCTCATCGAACAGCAGCACTTTCGGTTTGAGGATCAGCGCCCGGGCCAGCGCCACGCGCTGCTGCTGGCCGCCGGAGATCTGATCCACATAGCGATCGTCAAAGCCCTCCAGGTCCACCATCGCCAGCGCCTCTTTGACGCGGGTTTTGATCTCTCCACGCGGCACGCCGAGCATCTTCAGGCCGTAGCCGACGTTCTCGCCCAGCGACATGTGCGGGAACAGGGCGTAAGACTGGAACACCATGCAGATATCACGCTGCTGAATGGAGCTGTGAGTCACGTCCTCGCCGTCGATAAAGATCTGCCCGCTGGTGGGCTTTTCCAGCCCGGCGACCAGACGCAGTACCGTGGTTTTACCGCAGCCGGAAGGGCCGAGCAGCGTCACCATCTCCCCCTGCGGGATCGCCAGGTTGATGTTTTCAATCACCGTGTTCGCGCCAAAGCGCTTGGTCACGTTACGCAGTTCAACAAAATGTTTCTGAGTCATAGTGTTACGCCTGGTTTTTGGCTTTAGAACGGGAGATACGCGCCTCACCGATCAGCCAGTCAAAGAGGAAAATGATCGCCAGCATGACCACAATCAGGATCGAGCCGTAGGCAATCGCCACGCCATATTCGCCATCTTCCACACGGTTCAGGATGTAAGCCGTGGCTACCCGGGTATCCGGGGTGACCAGGAACACAATGGCGCTGACGGTGGTAATGGCACGCACAAAGCTGTAGATCAGTGCCGACAAAATGGCCGGACGCAGCAGCGGTAGCAGAATGTGAGTGATGGTACGCAGCGACCCGGCCCGCAGACTGAGTGAGGCTTCATCCAGCGATTTGTCGATCTGACCCAGACCCGCGATCCCGGCGCGAATACCCACCGGTACGTTACGCATCACCATTGAGATAATGACGATGGCGGCGGTGCCCGTGAGGTACACCGGCGCGCTGTTAAAGGCCAGAATGTACGACACGCCCGCCACGGTGCCCGGAACGGCAAAGCACAGCATGGTGGTGAACTCGATGGTCTTTTTGCCTTTGAACTGCTGGCGCACCACGATCCAGGCGATCAGTAAACCGAAGGCGGCTGTGATCGGTGCGGCGATCCCGGCGTACAGCAGGGTATCGAGCAGCGAAGGCCATGCGCCATCGCTCATCCCCTGGCCGAACAGCTTGATAAAGTTATCCAGCGTCAGGGTGTAATCCACCCCCCAGTTGACGGTAAAGCTGCCGTAGAAAATGCTGCCGTAGAGCAGGGCGTTAAAGGCGATCCACACGGCCAACAGGGCGATCACGCTCCACACCAGCGTCACCGGCAGGGGCTGTACGTCGCCGCGATAGGACTTGCCGGAGACGGTTACGTAAGAACGTTTGCCGATCCACATATACTGGATGCAGAACACCAGCAGCGAGAACAGCAGCAGGAAGGCACCCAGGGTGCTCGCCGCCTGGTAATCCAGCTGAGAACCGGTGATATAGAAGTAGATCTGCGTGGCCAGCACGTCGAAGTTGCCCCCCAGCACCAGCGGGTTACTGAAGTCGGCCAGCGACTGCACAATCACGATCAAAAAGGCGTTCGCCAGCGCCGGTTTCAGCAGCGGGACAAAGACGCCGTTAAAGGTCTGCCAGCGGCTGGCGCGCAGGGTATACGAAGCTTCTTCCAGCGACGGGTGAATGGTCTTGATCGCGCCATCGAGGATCATAAACGCCATCGGGGTGAAGGCCAGCACCTGCGCCAGCCAGATTCCGGTAAACCCGTACAGCCAGTTGGTGTTGGTTAAGCCAAACCAGTCAACCATCAGTTCGGTGACGTAGCCGGAGCGCCCCATCATCAGCGTCACGCCCAGGCCCACCACGAACGGCGGGGTGACGATCGGCAGGATCGAGAAGATGCGGCCAATAATGGCGCTGCGTCTGGCGATGCGGGTGGTGTAGATCGCCAGCACGAGGCCGAAGAAGGTACAGCCGATACCCACCGCAATGGAGAGCAGGATCGAGTTGATGATCACCTGAATGATGTGCGACTGCGACAGCACATTCATAAATGCCAGCGGGGCGAATTCCCCCGCGTCGTTGGTGAACATCGGGATAAAGATGGCGATGCTCGGCCAGACGATAAAGATGCCGATCAGCGCGACGATAGCGATCAGCGAGCCAATCACAAAGCGGTCGCCCCCCAGCCACTCAAGCCGGGTCAGGGCCAGCGTCATGATCGCCCCCAGCGCCACAAACAGCACGATGGTGGCATAGCCTAAACCGCGCCCTTCAAGGATGGCGCTGATGACCACAAAGGCCATGCACAGCAGCGCCCAGCCAGCGTCGAGGTAGTGGCGGCTGCGCTTTTCGCGCTTCGCTTCGCTGAACGGACGTACCAGCAGCAGAGTGGGGAGCAGATACCACAGCCAGCTGACGTTAAAGTGCGACCAGCTATAGGCATCGAGGATCTCGTCGCCGGTGGATTCCAGCAGGCCATAATCCAGGCTCCAGCTCGGCAGCAGGGCAAAGGCCAGCCAGCCAACGAAAACCCAAAGGAAGACCGCATCCCGTTTTTTCACGGGATGAAGAGCGAGTGTCTGTGACATAGAGATTCCGGTGTTGAGGAATGTACAGGCCGGGTGAGCGCAACCGCCACCCGGCATTGACTGCGTCGTGGGCTTATTTACCCATCTTCACGTCGCTAACCCACTTGTTGATCAGCGCCTTACGCACGTCCGTGGAGCCGTACTTATCCATGTCGTAGCTGATGAGTTTCAGGTCATCCAGCTTCAGCGAGTTCGGCGAAGTCTCGGCGGTGGTATTGGTCAGGATCTGATAGGACTTGCCCTGCTTCCACGCCAGTTCCTGCGCCTCTTTTGACAGCACCCAGTCCACGAACAGCTTCGCGTTCTCTTCGTTACGTGCGCCTTTCAGAATGCTCACGCCGCCGATTTCATACCCGGTGCCTTCGCACGGCGAGATCAGCTCCAGCGGCGCGCCTTGCTCTTTTTCCAGGGAGTAGTCGTGCAGGAAGCCAATACCGATGGCCGTTTCACCGCGGGCGGCGTTACGCGCCGGGGCAATGCCGGATTTGGTGTACTGGGAGACGTTGCCGTTGAGCTGCTTCAGGTAGTCGAAGGCCTGATCTTCACCCCACAGCTGGACGAACGTCGCCAGCGCGGTGTAGGCGGTGCCGGAGCTTTGCGGATCGGCAATCTGGATTTCGCCTTTGTATTCCGGTTTGGTCAGATCTTTCCAGCACTGTGGCACCGGCAGGTTCTTCTCTTTCAGGCGCTGGGTGTTGACGCCGAAGCCCAGAATACCCACGTAGACTGCGGAAGAGAGGTTGCCTTTCACCTTCGCCGGATCGCGGAATTTCTCCATGATCTGCTCCAGATTCTTCGATTTGTACGGCTGCAGCAGCCCCATTTCACCGGCCTGGGATTGGGGATCCAGGGTACCGCCGTACCAGACGTCAGCCTGCGGGTTTTTCTTCTCGGCATCCACCTTCGCCAGCGTGCTGCCGGAGCCGTTGCGGATAAACGAGGTTTTGACGTCGTATTTGTCGCCAAACGCTTTGGTTTCGGCTTCGCACATTTCGTTGGTGGCGCTACAGTAAACCACCAGACGGCCTTTGGCCTGTGCGGCACCGGTTAAGGTGGCCAGCGCGATCCCGGAAGCAATGAGGGTAGAGAGAAGCGTTGTTTTCATTATTCAGCCCTTGTTATGACGTTATGTGACTGCGAGAAGCGGTGATGCCCGCCATCAGCAGCGGCATCAGGAGTAAACCCATCAGCACGGCGGCAATCGAGAGCAAACTGAACATCCCCGACCAGCCGTAGCGTTCGATAACCTGTGACAGCGGCCACCCGGCCAGCGCGGCCCCCAGATAAGCGAACACGCCAAGAAAACCGGTAATCGACCCTGCTGCCTGCTTGTGTCCGCACTCCACGGCGGCAAGGCCGATCAGCATCTGCGGACCAAAGACAAAAAATCCCACCGTAAAAAAGCACATTGCCAGCAGGGCGTAGTGGTGAACCGGCGCCAGCCACAGGGCAGCCACCGACACCATCAGCCCCAGCGTAAACAGCAAAATCATCGGCGCCCGCTGGCCGCTGAACAGCAGATCCGATCCCCAGCCTGCAAACAGCGCCCCGAGCAAACCGCCCACTTCAAACAGCATCACCGTGGCGTTGGCGCTTAACAGGTTGACGCCGTGGTTCTCCGCCAGCCAGATGTTGCCCCAGTCGTTGAGGGCGATGCGGATGAGATACACCAGCACATACGACGCCCCGAGCAGCCAGATCATCGGGTTTTGCAGCATGGTAGTGCGTAACATCTGCCACAGCCCCATCGGCGGGCTGTGCTGTTGCTGGCGCAACTCCAGCGGATCGTTGCGCCACTCGCCCACCGTTGGCAGACCCTCTTCCTGCGGTGTGCCCCGCAGTTGTGTGGTCAGCCACAGGCCGAGCACGATACTGATGATCCCCGGTGTCAGCATCGCTGCCTGCCAGCCCCAGCGATGGGCGGCAAAGGCACAGATCAGCGGAATAATGGCCCCGCCGATGTTGATAGAGGTATTCCAGCATCCCCACCAGAAGCCACGCTCGTTACGCGAATACCAGTGGGTGAGCAATCTTGCACAGGGCGGCCATCCCCATCCCTGAAAGAAGCCGTTCAGCGTCCAGATAAACAGCAGTAGCGGCAGCGAGTCGCCGAAGGCGAACAGCACGTTCAGCACCCCGGTTGCCATCAGGCCGATACCCATAAATGCCCGCTGACCTTTACTGTCATGCCACAGTCCGGCGGCAAATTTCGACAGGCCATAGCTCAGATAAAACAGCGACCCGATCAGGCCGATGTCGCTTTTGCTCAACCCCAGATCCATCTGCAAAGCAGGCAGGATGTAGTTGAGGCTTTTACGCGTCAGGTAAAACGCGGCGTAACCTATCACCATGCAGATCAGCAGTTTCGGGCGAAGCCGACGGTAGCGTTGAGTAACCTGTTCAGCTGACAGTGCGGGCATGGCGTTCTCCATTTGAGATGACTGTATGAAAGCGCGACGAAAAAGGGATGAGAGAAAGTCTGGCGTGACTAAGACTTTTTCCTGGTTAGCGGTGTGTTTGTTGCAAAATTGTGGGCAGGTTAACAATTACGCGGGTGCCGCCCTGCGACTCCAGCGTCATTTCCCCGCCGAGAGCATGCACGCGCTCGCGCATCCCCTGAATACCAAAACCGGGCATCTGCTGCGGGCTGATGCCGCTGCCGTTATCCCGCACCTCCAGGCGCAGCTGATTGTCGTGCTGACAGAGCAGGACGCTGACCTCGCTGGCATCGGCGTGTTTGCTGACGTTATTCAGCAACTCCTGCAGCAGGCGATAGAGGGTAAAGACCAGGGTTTCACTCTGGGGCGGGCCAGGCAGTTGATAATCAAACCGGCAGTGGATCCCGCGCTCGGCAAAGGCGAACTCATTCACCAAGTGGTGCAGCGCCTCCTTTAAGGAGAGTTCATCCAGCACTGGCGGGCGAAGCTGACGCAGCAATTGCCGGGTGGAGTGATGGATGCGCCGGGCCAGCTCGTTGATCTGCCCGGCCGCCTCTAAGGCCTGCGGCGTGTCGCCCGCCCGCTTCACCAGCTGGGACTGGATTTGAATGGCGGTGATGTTCTGACCAATCTCGTCGTGCAGCTCGCGGGCCAGGTGTTTGCGGGTGTCCTCTTCGGTGTGGATCAGCTTTTCCGTCAGTTCGCGACGGGCCTGGAGTTCCGCCTCCAGCCGACGGCGGTAATGATCGAGGTTCATCGCCAGATGCTGCTGGCGACTGATGGCGATCCCCAGCCCAATCCCCAGCAGCGACTGGGTGGCGAGGAAAATCTCCAGCTCCAGCAAGTCGCTGAACCCCACCCCCACCTGGCGGGCGATGGTGATCATCATGCTGCCCAGCAGCCCGGAGAGCACGCCGCCCTGCCAGCCGAACTTCCACGCCATCACCACGTTGGGCAGAAACACCACGATCAGCAGCAGCCGCTCCAGGGCGGGGGAGAGCACCATCTGGGTGCCGATACCGATAATAAAGAACAGGCTGCACCAGATGATCAGCGAAGTGCGCAGGGGCGGATTGCTGGTATCCAGCCCGAGCAGATGATAGCGGTGCTGCTGGCGTAAAAACTCAAACACCAGATAGACGAACGGCGTCAGCAGCACGCCGCCGGTAAAGGAGGCCAGCGCCAGCAACGTGGTCGGGCTGGCGAGAAACGGCGCCAGAATCAGCGTCTGGAGCAGCGCGTTGAGGGTTACCGCGGCGATCAGCAGCGACAGGCGCTGCCAGTAGAGCGGAAAGCGGTGCCAGTAGCGTTGCGCCAGCCACGCACTGACGGTGCCCACCAGCGGCACCACCAGCATCAGGTGATGGGTCAGGAGTTGTTCCGCCTGTAGCCAGAGCATGGCGGCCAGCGGGGGGAGGATCAACGCGGGCCAGAAGCGGCGTGCCAGCACGATCAGCAGCGCCAGATAAACGCCCTGCGGCAAAAACAGCGCCGCCTGCTGCCCGTTGTGGGTGAGGTAAAAACTGAGCGTCCACAGCATCAGCCAGCCGGTGCCCCAGGCCAGCATAATAAACAGCGAGAGGATGATGTGGCGCAGGGAGCGTCGCATCAGTGGCCGGTCAACAGCTGGTGATCAAGGGCAAAATGCACCAGTTCGATGGTGCTGTTGCACTGCAGTTTGCCCAGCACGTTGGCGCGGTGGACGTGGACGGTCTTGTGGCTCAGTTCGAGTTTGAAAGCTATCTCCTTCACGCTTTCGCCCTGAACCAGCAGCTCGAACACCTCTTTCTCACGCGGGGTCAGCGCCGCCAGCGCCTGCGACACCGGTTCGCCGCCGCGCAGGGCTTTGACCGCATCGGCACACAGATAATGGCCACCCATCCCGACGGATCGCACCGCCTGCACTAACTCCTCCGGGCCGCAACGTTTGGTGAGGTAGCCGCTGGCCCCGGCGTCCAGGGCGCTCTGCACAAAGGCGGGCGTGTCGTAGATGCTGAGGATAATGGCGCGGAACCCCGGGCGCTGTTGGCGCAGGCGTTTGAGCAGGCTCAGGCCGTTTTCATCAGGCATGGCGACGTCAAGCACCGCCACGTCGATGGCATCGCGGGTGAGGGCGGGCCAGGCCTCGGCGGCGCTGCTGTACTGGCCTTCGACAACCAGATCCTCTTCCAGATTTAACAGCTGGGCGAACCCGGAACGCACCACCACGTGATCGTCCACCAGCACCACTTTGATCATCACAATTACCTTTGCGGAATAATTTACCTATGATGCCTGTCAATGCTTATCTGGCAATCCCATGCCTGCGGTTATGTAACGAATGTAACAAAATTGCAATAGTGCCGGTAAGCGCAGCGCCGCCGGGCAAAACAAACCGCACAAAATTCACTATCTATTGCCGCTTTTTTTCTAAAAACGATTCGGCATTAACGATGCTTTTTAATTCCTTTATCAAAATTCCGCCGCCAGAAATACTGCCCTCATAACAACAGAGGGGAGCAGACATTATGGCAATTTCATCGCGGTTTACCTTATTTGGCGCACTGGCGCTGTGGGCCGTTCAGGCGCAGGCGGTGGAGGTCACCGTCGCGTATCAAACGTCAGCGGAACCGGCGAAAGTGGCGCAGGCGGATAAAACCTTTGAGAAAACGAGCGGCGCCAAAGTGGACTGGCGTAAGTTCGACAGCGGCGCCAGCATTGTGCGGGCGCTGGCCTCCGGCGACGTGCAGATTGGTAACCTCGGCTCAAGCCCACTGGCGGTTGCGGCCAGTCAGCAGGTGCCCATCGAAGTCTTCTTGCTGGCCTCGCAGCTCGGCAATTCCGAAGCGCTGGTGGTGAAGAAAAATATCACTAAACCTGAAGATCTGATCGGCAAACGCATTGCGGTGCCTTTTATCTCTACCACCCACTACAGCCTGCTCGCCGCCCTGAAGCACTGGAACATCAAGCCGGGGCAGGTAGAGATTATCAACCTGCAACCACCGGCCATTATTGCCGCCTGGCAGCGGGGCGATATTGACGGGGCCTACGTCTGGTCGCCTGCGGTAAATGAACTGCAGAAAGACGGCAGCGTGCTGACCGACTCAGCACAGGTGGGCCAATGGGGGTCGCCGACCCTGGATGTCTGGGTCGTGCGCAAAGATTTTGCCGAAAAACACCCGGAGGTAGTGAAAGCCTTCGCTAAAAGCGCCATTGACGCCCAACAACCCTACATTGCCAACCCGGATGAATGGCTGAAAAAGCCAGACAATCTGGAGAAACTTGCCCGTCTGAGCGGCGTGCCAGAGACCGATGTACCGGGGCTGGTAAAAGGCAATACCTATCTGACGCCTGCCCAACAGCAGCAACAGCTGGCGGGGCCGGTGAATAAAGCGATTATCGATACCGCAGGCTTCCTGAAAGAGCAGGGCAAAGTGCCCGCGGTGGCGGCTGACTACAGCCAGTACGTGACCGATCGCTTTGTGAAGTAAGGGGGCCGTATGCTGACTATTACAAATCTGTACGCCGATTACGCTGGCAAGCCTGCGCTGGACGATATCAACCTGACGCTGGACAACGGCGAGCTGCTGGTAGTGCTCGGCCCGTCCGGCTGTGGGAAGACCACGCTGCTGAATCTGATCGCCGGGTTTGTACCCTGGCAGCACGGCACCATTCAACTGGCCGGTAAAAAGGTGGAAGGCCCCGGCGCCGAGCGCGGCGTGGTCTTCCAGAATGAAGGTCTGCTGCCGTGGCGCAACGTGCAGGAGAACGTCGCCTTCGGCCTGCAACTGGCGGGCAAATCACGGGATGAGCGGCTGGCAATTGCCCGGGAAATGCTGAAAAAAGTGGGCCTGGAAGGGGCGGGAAATCGCTTTATCTGGCAACTCTCCGGTGGCCAGCGTCAGCGCGTCGGCATCGCCCGGGCGCTGGCGGCGAATCCGCAGCTGTTGCTGCTGGATGAACCCTTCGGGGCGCTGGATGCCTTTACCCGCGAGCAGATGCAAACCCTGCTGCTGCGCCTGTGGCATGAAACCGGCAAACAGGTGCTGCTGATCACCCATGACATCGAAGAAGCGGTGTTTATGGCCACCGAACTGGTGCTGCTCTCGCCGGGACCGGGACGGGTGCAGGAGCGTCTGCCGCTCAGCTTTGCCCGCCGCTTTGTCGCAGGGGAGCCGGTGCGCAGCATCAAATCCGATCCTCACTTTATCGCCCAGCGCGAATACGTGCTGAGCCGCGTGTTTGAACAGCGGGAGGCTTTCTCATGAGCATTGTGGTGAGTGATAAAACCGCGCGCAAACGCCTGACCCTTCGCTGGCCCTTCTCCCGCCAGTTAACGCTCAGCGTCGGCACCCTGCTGGTGCTGCTCGCCGTGTGGTGGGCGGTGGCCGCACAGCAGTGGATTAGCCCGCTGTTCCTGCCGCCGCCGGGCCAGGTGCTGGTGAAACTCTTCACCATCGCCGGTCCAAAGGGGTTTATGGACGCCACGCTGTGGCAGCACCTGGCCGCCAGCCTCGGACGCATTCTGGTGGCGCTGCTGGCGGCAGTGATCCTCGGTATCCCGGTAGGTATTGCGATGGGCTTAAGCCCGACGGTGCGCGGCATTCTTGATCCGCTGATCGAATTGTATCGCCCGGTGCCGCCGCTGGCCTATCTGCCGCTGATGGTGATCTGGTTTGGCATCGGTGAGACCTCGAAGATCCTGCTGATCTACCTGGCGATTTTCGCCCCGGTGGCGATGTCGGCGATGGCGGGGGTCAAAAGCGCCCAGCAGGTGCGGATCCGGGCGGCGCAGTCGCTGGGGGCGAGTCGTGCCCAGGTGCTGTGGTTTGTGATTTTACCCGGCGCGCTGCCGGAGATCCTGACCGGGTTGCGTATCGGACTTGGGGTCGGTTGGTCGACGCTGGTGGCGGCTGAACTGATCGCCGCGACGCGTGGGTTAGGTTTTATGGTCCAGTCGGCGGGGGAGTTCCTGGCGACGGACGTGGTACTGGCCGGGATCATGGTGATCGCCGTGATCGCCTTCGGATTAGAACTGGGGCTGCGTGCGCTACAGCGCCGCCTGACGCCCTGGCATGGAGAGAGACAATGAGTGAACGTCTGACTATTACCCCGCTGGGGCCGTACATTGGTGCACAGATTTCCGGCCTGGATGTCACCCGACCATTAAGTGATAACCAGTTTGAGCAGCTCTATCACGCGGTGCTACGCCATCAGGTGGTGTTCCTGCGGGAGCAGGCGATCACGCCCCACCAGCAGCGCGCCCTGGCGCTCCGTTTTGGCGATCTGCATATCCATCCGGTCTACCCGCACGCCGAAGGGGTGGAGGAAATTATCGTGCTGGATACCCACAACGATAACCCGCCGGACAACGATAACTGGCACACCGATGTCACCTTTATTGACACGCCGCCCGCCGGGGCGATCCTCGCGGCCAAACAGCTGCCGGACAGCGGCGGCGACACCCTGTGGGCCAGCGGGATCGCCGCGTTTGAGGCGTTATCCGCGCCGCTCCGCCAGCTGCTGAGCGGCCTGCGGGCGGAGCATGATTTCAAAAAATCTTTCCCGGAGTATAAGTACCGTAAAACGGAAGAGGAGCATCAGCGCTGGCGGGAGGCGGTGGCTAAACATCCCCCGCTGCTGCATCCGGTTGTGCGCACCCATCCGGTCAGCGGCAAGCAGGCGCTGTTCGTTAACGAAGGGTTCACCACGCGGATTGTGAATGTGAGTGAGAAAGAGAGCGAGGCCCTGCTGGGGTTCCTGTTTGCGCACATCACCAAACCGGAGTTTCAGGTGCGCTGGCGCTGGCAGGAGAACGATCTGGCGATCTGGGATAACCGGGTGACGCAGCATTACGCGAATGCAGATTACCTGCCGCAGCGGCGGATTATGCAGCGGGCAACGATTTTAGGGGATAAGCCTTTTTATCGTGCGCCTTGATCCCCTCACCCTAACCCTCTCCCCAAAGGGGCGAGGGGACCGTCCGATGCGGCTATCAGCCTCTCACCAAATGGGCGAGGGGATTGTCCGACGCGGTTTTCACCCTCTCCCCAAAGGGGCGAGGGGACTGTCCGACGCGGTTTTCACCCTCTCCCCAAAGGGGCGAGGGGACCGTCTGATGCGTTTTTCACTCTCTCCCCAAAGGAGCGAGGAGACTGCCCGACACGGTTTTCACCCTCTTCCCAAAGGGGCGAGGGGACCGTCCGATGCGTTTTTCACCCTCTCCCCAAAGGGGCGAGGGGACCGTCCGACGCGGTTTTCAGCCTCTCCCCAAAGGGGCGAGGGGACTGTCAGACGCAGTTTTCACCCTCTTCACAAAGGGGCGGGGGACCGTCCGATGCGGTTTTCACCCTCTCCCCAAAGGGGCGAGGGGACCGTCTGACGCGGTTTTCACCTTCTCCCAAAGGGGGGAGGGGGCTGTCCGATGCGGTTTTCACCCTCTCCCCAAAGGGGCGAGGAGACTGCCCGACGCGGTGGTTTTCTCCCTCTCCCTTTTAGGGAGAGGGCTGGGGTGAGGGTTGTAAATGCGCCTCTATATACCGCTGATAGCGGTTCGCCTTCAGATAGCACAAGTCCACCAGCACCAGCCCATCCACGCAGTTGTTAAACGACGGGTCGCTGCCAAAATCGATAAACTGTACGCCGCCTGGCTCGCATAGCTCGGAATACTGCTTATATAACGGCGGGATGCCGCATCCCAGATTGCCGAGCAGCGATTTCAGCCGGGTCAGATCCTCTACATAATCTTCCCCACCAAACTGCGCCAGCACCTCGGGTAACGAGGCGGGATAGGGGCGACGCGAGGCGGCCAGCGGGTGCGTTGCCGGGAACCAAAGCCGGTAAAAGGCCACCAGCAGATCCCGCGCTGCGGGCGGTAATCCACCGGAAATGGAGACGGGGCCGAACAGGTAGCGATAGTGCGGATAGCGCGCCAGATAAGCGCCAATCCCGGACCACAGGTAGTCCAGCCCGCGCCGTCCCCAGTAACGCGGCTGAATAAAGCTGCGCCCCAGTTCAATGCCATGTTCAAGGATATCCCGCATTTTGTCGTCGTAGTGGAACAGGCTGTAGCTGTACAGCACCTCCGGCTCCCGCATCGCCGTCGGGATAAAGCGGTAGGCGCCGACGATCTCCAGATCCTCGTCATCCCACAAAATCAAATGCAGGTAGTCATCATCAAAGCTGTCGGTGTCGCGGCGCTTCCCGCTGCCTTCCCCCACCGCGCGAAAGGCAATCTCCCGCAGACGCCCCAACTCGCGCAGGATCCGGGCCTCTTCCTGGCCGTTACGCTGCCACAGATAGATGGTTTTGCCATCGGCGGTGGTACCCAGAGATTCCGCCTGCGCCAGCTCGCGCTTCAGGGTCGCCCGGTCTTCCGGTCGCGCAATGGCAGATTCGGTTTTGAATATCCCCGGCAGCCCCTTGCCGAGACGCAGCACGTGCTGGCGGCACTGCTCGGCCATCTCCCGTGGGGAAAGTGTGGGGCTGAACCAGTGACTCCAGCCAATCTGCTGGCCGATTTTGACCGGCAGGCGGCTGTGGCGGCGGCGAAACATCTGCTGCATCAGCAGCAGCATCGACAGGTTCGGGGCGAGCAGGGTGCTGGCATAGAACAGCAGGCTGTTGCGGGCGTGGATGTTGACCGGCAGCAGCGGCGCGCGAAATTTGCCCGCCAGCTTGATAAAGCCAGGGTGCCACTTTTTATCGCGGATGCCTGTGCGCGTCGGGCGGGAGACTTCCCCCGCCGGGAAGAAGATCAGCACGCCGGCATGTTGCAAATGCTGCTCCATCAGGGTGAACGACGATTTCGCCGTCCGCCCGCCGATGTTATCCACCGGGATAAACAGCGAGCTTAGCGGCTCCAGATGCGTCAGCATGCGGTTGGTCACCACTTTTACATCACGGCGCACGCGGGAGACGGCATACAGCAGCGCCAGCCCGTCCAGCGTACCGGTAGGATGGTTAGCCATCACAATGAGCGGGCCGTGAGCGGGGATCTGTTCGAGGTCGTGAGCCGGAAGGGTGCAGAGGATATCGAGATGTTCCAGAACCTGTTCCACCATATCCAGCCCTTTCAGGTGGCGGTGGTAGGCGGCAAACTGCCGGAACTCTTCTTCGTGGAATAATTTCTTTAACAGCCTTTTTTGCCAGGGGGCAGGCCTCGCCTGCGGCCAAAGGTCATCAAGAACGCTGTCGAGACTAAACATGGTGGCACCTCCTGCTGTCCTGCTCAGACAGTAGAAGCGGCAGATGTCGGTTGTATTGCAGAGGAGTGAAGCTTGTGTTCCAGGTCGTAGGCCGGGCAGGGCGAAGCCGCTACCCGGCAATGCGGATTAACGCAGAATTTTCTTCTCGGCCAGATCCAGCGCGAAGTAGCTGAAGATCAGATCCGCGCCTGCACGTTTGATCGCGCCCAGACTTTCAAGGATCACTTTCTCTTCGTCGATCGCCCCCGCCTGAGCGGCGAATTTGATCATCGCGTACTCACCGCTCACCTGATAGGCACCCAGCGGCAGCGTTGTGCGCTCGCGGATATCACGCAGGATGTCCAGGTAAGCGCCAGCCGGTTTTACCATCAGGCAGTCGGCACCCTGGGCTTCGTCGAGCAGCGATTCACGGATCGCTTCGCGGCGGTTCAGCGGGTTCATCTGGTAAGTTTTGCGATCGCCTTTCAGCGCAGTGCCCGCCGCTTCGCGGAACGGACCGTAGAAAGACGAGGCAAACTTGGTGGAGTAAGACATGATCGCGGTATCGGTGAAGCCCGCGGCGTCCAGCGCCTGGCGGATAGCCTGCACCTGACCATCCATTGCGGCAGACGGGGCGATAAAGTCAGCGCCCGCAGCGGCGGCAACCACAGCCTGTTTGCCCAGGTTGAGCAGGGTCGCGTCGTTATCTACGCCATGATCGCACAGCACGCCGCAGTGGCCGTGGGAGGTGTATTCGCAGAAGCAGGTGTCGGACATGACGATCATCTCTGGCACCGTCTGCTTGGCAATCCGCGACATCCGCGCCACCAGACCATCCTCTTTCCAGGCATCGCTGCCGGTGGCGTCGGTATGGTGCGAGATGCCAAAGGTCATGATCGACCGGATGCCTGCGTTGGCGATACGCTCAATTTCGCGGGCCAGGTGTTTCTCTGGAATACGCATGACGCCCGGCATGGCGTCGATGGCTTTGTAGTCATCGATCTCTTCTTCAACAAAAATCGGCAACACCAGATCGTTTAAGGTCAGTGTTGTCTCTTCGAAAAGCGCGCGCAGAGCCGGGGATTTGCGCAGACGACGGGGACGAGCAATTAAATCGTTCATGATATGCCTGACGAGTGTGAATCAAAGAAGGTCAGTGTACCCGAAATGCTCATCGTCTGTTTTACTAAAGTTGTCGTTTAGCCCGCACTATTCAGGGCGGAAAGGGTATCTTATTATTTTTCACGTCGGTTTAATACCTTGAAATAAGTTCAGGTGTGAATGGCCTTAATCCATTTTCGAAACGTTTTTTCGTTTTCTTGGTAAAAGCTCCAAATATAAAAATGAAAAATTACATAAACCTGGTAGCATCTATTTATTATATTTCTTGATTGCTTTTGTATTATCAGTCTCAATGATCTTTCGCGTTTTAGTATGTCTTTTACTATTTATATTAAGTTATTGTAATTATTGAATTAACTTATTATTTAATATGCCTAAAATATCCATTTCTGTATTCAGTCTGATTTCGGACTTAATGGCTGGATTTATTGAACTAATTTGTGGCGAGGCTGCATAATTCGCCTCGCAATATATTTGCACTGTATATACGGACAAACTTGCTTACGTCCCTGAGGAGGGATGACCCAATGCAAACATGGAAAAAGAAACTTGTCGTATCTCAACTTGCATTAGCCTGTACGGTGGCTATCGCTTCTCAGGCCAATGCAAAAGATATTTCGGGTACAACCTATAACACCTTTGGTTACGATAATACCGCCACAGCGGCATGGTATAACGGCTATACCGACTGGAATTACTCCAGCGCGGCGCACGATGGCGATATCTACCCTGTCATCAACAAGTCAACCGTCAACGGCGTGATCTCTTCCTACTACCTGGATGACGGCGCAGGCGGCTATGCCAACGCACTGTCTATTTCCAACAGCACCATCAACGGCATGATCACCTCCGAGTGCATGACCACGGAATGTGCTGATAACCTGAATACGGACGGCACTGCGCACCAGCAGTTCGATCGTTTTCAGCTGACGGTAGACAACTCCACCATCAACGATACCTATGAGCACTACGCTTACGATGTCGTGGACGGTGACAAGACCACCACGCAATACTGGGATACCCACGCGCTGGGCAATGCCATTACCCTCGACGAAGAATCCGACATCGTTATCCAGAATAACTCCCGCATTGCCGGGATCACCCTGGTGCAGGGTTATCATCAGCTGGATAACACCCCGTATGATTCCGTCACCGGTATCGAAGACAACGGCCATGTCTTTACCAATACCTTGCAGGTCAATGATTCCGTTGTGACTTCCGGTGCGTATAGCGATCTGGGCACTGAAGGTTTCTATGGTCAGTCGGCGAAACCGAGCGATTACGGCAACGGCAACGCCACTGCGTTGGATGATGCGGCTCTGATTGTCGCGGCCAGCAGCGCGGATAACGCAATGCAGACGACGGCTAACTTCAATCACTCTACCTTGACCGGCGATGTGCTGTTCAGCAGCACCTTCGACAACAACTTCTACCCGAATGGCGATCCTGCCACCGACACCACTGCTGACGGCGTCTACAACCCAACCACCAACGGCTGGGATGGTACCGACAGACTGGATCTGACCCTGGACAACCACAGCAAATGGGTCGGTGCTGCCGTCTCCAGCGTGGATGCAATTGGCACAGCGCAGATGTATGGCCTCGGCTACAGCGGTGTTGACTTGCATACCCTGTCGCCAAACAGCATCTGGCCAGGCTCCACCTTCGACGACAACAACCATCTGGTCGGCAATGAGGTTTATCAGAGCGGTATTTTCAATGTTGCGCTGAATAACGGTTCTGAATGGGATACCCGTAAGCAATCCAACATCGATGCGCTGACAGTGAATAACCGTTCGCAGGTCAATGTTGAAAACTCCAGTCTGCTGGCTGACAGCATTACGCTCACCAATGCGTCTACCCTGAACATCGGTGATGCCGGTGGCGTTGCCACGAATAGCCTGTATCTCGACAGCAGCAGCCAGGCTACCCTGACTGAAGAAACAGCAGAACTGTACGCCAACACCATTACGGTGGATAACCGCGCAGAACTGGCACTGGGTCTGGGCCAGGTGGACACCCACCAGATGGTGCTGACGGATGGCGGTGTGCTGAACGTTGCCAGCCGTGAATACGTCTTCAATTCCGATCTGAGCAATGCCCGTTACATCACCAACGACATCCACCATGCCGATTACGATTACGGGGTGATTGCCCTGAATTCCGATGGCCACCTGGCGGTTAATGGTGAAGTTTCCGGGAACTATAAAGTCCGTATTGATAACGCGACCGGTGCCGGTTCCGTTGCCGATTACAACAATAAAGAAGTGATCCGCATTTACGATAACAACGCGGATACCCACACCAGCTTCACCGCAGCCAACAAAGCGGATCTCGGTGCTTACACTTACGAGGCGCAGCAGCAGGGCGACACCGTAGTACTGCATCAGGAACGTCTGACTGACTACGCCAACATGGCGCTGAGCATTCCGTCTGCCAATACCAACATCTGGCATCTGCAGCAGGACGCTCTGGCTAACCGTCTGACTAACAGCCGTCATGGCCTGACAGACAACGGTGGCGCATGGGTGAACTTCTTCGGCGGTAATTTCGACGGTGATAACGGCACCATCCATTACGATCAGGACGTCACCGGCGTCATGGTGGGTGTGGATAGCCATATTGCCGGCAACAACGCCGACTGGATTGTGGGTGCGGCTGCGGGCTTTGCCAAAGGCGATATGAGCGATCGTAGCGGCCAGGTGGATCAGGATAGCCAGACCGCGATGCTGTACTCTGCGGCGCGCTTTGCTAACGATGTCTTCATCGACAGCTCCCTGAGCTACTCACGCTTCAATAACGATCTCACTGCCAACATGAGCAATGGCGAATACGTTGATGGCAACACCACAACCGACGCCTGGGGCTTTGGGCTGAAACTGGGCTACGACTGGAAACCGAACACCTCCGGTTACATCACGCCGTATGCTGCCGTTTCTGGCCTGTTCCAGTCTGGCGACGACTATCGTCTGAGCAACGACATGCGCGTGGGCAGTCAGTCTTACGACAGCATGCGTTATGAAGCCGGTATCGACGCAGGTTACACCTTCGGTTATGGCGATGATCAGGCATTGACTCCGTACTTCAAACTGGCATATGTCTATGACGATGCGGGTGAAGATGCGAGCGTCAACGGCGATGACATTGATAACGGTATGAAAGGCTCCGCTGTACGAGTGGGTCTGGGTACTCAGTTCAGCTTCACCAAAAACTTCAGTGCTTACACTGATGCGACCTACGTCGGTGGTGGTGATGTTGATCAAAACTGGGGTGCCAACCTCGGTGTGAAATACACCTGGTAACATGCCTGATGCGGGGAGAGATATCTCCCCGCTTTTAGCGTCAGTTAAAGATGACTCGAGACCTGCATGAACCGGTATGCAAAACCTATTTCTGAATTCTCCCGGCTCGAAAAGTGCTTCTCTGCACACAGCACGCCGTTCAAACTCTCCGCCCAACTTCCGCTGTTTGAGGCTCGCAATGAAGAAAATTACTGCACGGTAGTGCTTCAGTCAGGCTCACTCAGTATTTACCGACAGCCGGATGATTTGCTTTTCGAGATTGTCGCCGCGCCTTATATCTTCGGGATTAATGCCGGCATGATGGGCTGCAGCACAGAGTATCAGCTGGTAACCCAATCCCCCTGTAGCGGGTTTTACCTTCCTGCCGCCAGCGCCCGCAATCTGATCCAACAGGCCGGTTTATGGGCTGATGCTTTCTGCTGGCTCTCCTGGCACCACAGAGTCATGGAGATCCGCGACAAACAGCTGGTGGGCAACAACTCGTACAGCCAGATCCGCGCCACGCTACTGAATATGGCCCAGTGGGATGAGACGTTACGGATGCGGATTGGGGTAATGAGCTACATTCAGCGCCGCACGCGGATTTCGCGTTCGGTCGTGGCAGAGGTGCTGGCAGCGTTACGGCAGGGCAAATACATTACGATGGAAAGGGGCAAACTGGTTAGCGTCAACCGTTTGCCCGCGGAGTATTAATTATCCAGAGGTGGGGATCGCCTTCGGTTTATTCTCGCTCAGTTCCACCACCAGCTGGTTGACGCCGTCGCTCATGTTGACGAAACGCGTGAGCGGCGAACGTGTCACGACCACGAATACCCCCACGTTAGACTGCGGGATCATCGCCATGTACGTGATGAATCCGCCGCCACCGCCGGTTTTCTGAATAATGCCCGGACGCCCGTTTTTTGGCGCCATATAGACCCAGCCGAGGCCCAACGCATCCGCGCGGCCTGGCACATCCATGCCGATCACCCGCGTTAACTGGTTACGCTGATAAATCAGCGTCTGCATTCTGTCGGCCTGGTTACTGCGCGCATAGAAATCAGACGAGAGGAACTGCTGCATCCAGCGCATCATGTCCCCTGGCGTGGAGTAAACGCCGCCGCTGCCGACCGCTGCCAGGGTGTTGTTACACGGGCTGGCCCCTTTCTCTGCCACCATCAGGCGCTTGCACTGATCGGGGGAGGGGGTAAAGGTGGTGTCTTTCATCCCCAGCGGACGGGCAATTTGCTCGTCAAACAGCTGAGCATACGGTTTACCCGCAGCGGTGCCCAGTGCATCGGCCAGCAGATCGAACGCCAGGTTTGAGTAGGCGGCTTGCGAACCTGGCGTTGATTTCAGGGTTGCCGTCGATAACCAGTTCCAGCGCTGATCCCGGGTCGGCCAGACAAACACCGGACGATGCGCAGCGCCGCCCGGTTGTTCACGCGGCAGGGCGCTGGTATGGGTGGCCAGATTGACAAGCGTAATAGGCGCGCCCTGGTATGTCGGCACCCGTGCGCCCGGCGGGGCGTATTTGCTTAACGGGTCGTTCAGCTTCACCACGCCTTGATCGAGCAGTTTCACCAGCATCTCGCTGGTCATTAATTTGGTCAGGGAGGCAATGCGCACCACCGAATCCAGCTGCGGGTGGACATTGTTGCCCGGACGCGTTTCGCCAAAGCTGCGGAATACGCGCTGATTGCCGTCAATCGCCACCAGGGCCATCCCCGTTGCGCCGCTGCCGTAAAATATCAGGTTCGCATAGCGATCGACCACATCGGAGGCGAAGGCCGGATCGGCAATCGGCTGGGCAGGGGCCGCCTGCACGCAGGTGAGGCTGGCCGCATACAGCGCGGCGGAGAGTAACAGACTACGTTTCAACGAAAGCATCCATGAAGTGAATGGTAAAAGTATGCGTATTTATACTACTAAACGGCGTATTGCAAAGGCCTGAACAGCATAACGATAGCGCGAAAAAACGTAACCATGGGTAAATACGAACAATTTCGTTATTACCGATCTCATGTTTTGTGACATTGCGCTTATGATACCCGTCAGGTTGATTGACTTTTCCGCTCAGGTGGCGGTTGATGGCGAACTAAAAAGAGGCCGGCAGGTCTGATAATCCGTCGTCCACAGCAGTAGCGATAACTACAAGAAGGAAGCGTTATGTTTAAGTCGTTTTTCCCCAAACCGGGACCCTTTTTCCTTTCGGCCTTTATTTGGGCTTTGCTCGCTGTCGTTTTCTGGCAGGCTGGTGGGGGAGCCTGGTTTGAGCGCCTGCTCGGCATCACGAATGATGTCCCTATCAGCGCGGCGCGTTTCTGGTCGCCGGGCTACCTGCTCTTTTACGCTTATTACGCGTTCTGCGTAGGGGCCTTTGCCCTGTTCTGGTTTGTTTACTCGCCGCACCGCTGGCAGTACTGGTCAGTTCTCGGCACCTCGCTGATTATCTTTGTCACCTGGTTTCTGGTGGAGGTCGGGGTGGCGGTCAACGCCTGGTATGCCCCTTTCTATGACCTGATCCAGACCGCGCTCAGCGCACCGCATAAAGTCACCATTAACCAGTTTTATCATGAAGTCGGCGTCTTCCTCGGGATCGCGCTGATCGCCGTTATTATTGGCGTGATGAATAACTTCTTTGTCAGCCACTATGTGTTCCGCTGGCGTACGGCAATGAACGAATACTATATGGCGCACTGGCAGCAGCTGCGCCATATCGAAGGGGCCGCCCAGCGTGTGCAGGAAGACACCATGCGTTTCGCCTCTACCTTAGAAGATATGGGGGTGAGCTTTATCAACGCCATTATGACCCTGATCGCCTTCCTGCCGGTGCTGGTCACGCTGTCAGCCCACGTGCCGGAGCTGCCGATTGTGGGCCATTTGCCGTACGGTCTGGTGATCGCCGCGATTGTCTGGTCGCTGATGGGGACGGGTCTGCTGGCGGCGGTGGGGATCAAACTGCCGGGACTGGAGTTTAAAAACCAGCGCGTCGAGGCCGCCTATCGTAAAGAGCTGGTCTATGGCGAAGACGATGCCAGCCGCGCCTCGCCGCCGACGGTGCGCGAGCTGTTCGGCGCGGTGCGTCGTAACTATTTCCGCCTCTATTTCCACTATATGTACTTCAATATTGCCCGTATTCTTTATCTGCAGGTGGATAACGTTTTCGGCTTGTTCCTGCTGTTCCCGTCGATTGTTGCCGGTACTATCACCCTGGGTCTGATGACGCAAATCACGAATGTGTTTGGTCAGGTGCGCGGTTCATTCCAGTATCTGATTAGTTCATGGACCACGCTGGTGGAGCTGATGTCTATCTATAAACGTTTACGCAGTTTTGAACGTGAGCTGGATGGTCAGGATCTACAGGAAGTGACCCATACGTTGAGCTAATACAGGGAGTCGTTATGTCTTTTACCGTACCGCGTGCGATACCGTTTTCGCTGCTTGCCGCTCTGGCCTTAGCCGGATGTGCGGAGAAGGGGGCTGAGCCACTGAAAAAGGGTGAAAAGCCCGTCGATGTGGCCAGCGTTGTGCGGCAAAAAATGCCCGCTACGGTGAAAGACCGGGATCAGTGGGCCTCGGCGCTGGCAAAAACCTTCGAGAGCCAGAAGATCGCCCCCACCGAGGAGAATATCTGCTCGGTGCTGGCGGTGGCGCAGCAAGAGTCGCTGTATCAGTCCGATCCGGCGGTGCCGGGGCTGAACAAAATTGCCTGGAAAGAGATCGACCGCCGGGCGGAAAAGCTGCACATTCCGGCGTTTCTGGTCCACACCGCGCTGAAAATCACCTCGCCGAACGGCAAAAGCTACAGCGAGCGGCTGGATACGGTGAAAACCGAGAAACAGCTCAGCGCCATCTTCGACGATATGATCAGTATGGTGCCGATGGGGCAGACCCTGTTTGGCTCCCTGAACCCGGTGCATACTGGTGGGCCAATGCAGGTGAGTATCGCCTTCGCAGAAAAGCATACCGACGGCTATCCGTGGAAAATCGAGAATACGGTGCGCCAGGAGGTCTTCTCCCTGCGCGGCGGCCTGTGGTTCGGCACTTACCATCTATTGAACTATCCCGCCAACTATACGGTGCCACTCTACCGCTTTGCTGATTTCAACGCTGGCTGGTACGCCAGCCGCAACGCGGCCTTCCAGAATGCGGTTAGCCGCGCCTCTGGGGTGAAACTGGCCCTGGACGGGGACCTGATTGCCTATGGCAGCAGCGAGGCAGGGAAGACAGAGCTGGCGGTGCGTAAACTGAAAGGCAAGCTGGACATGAGCGACAGTGAGATTCGCCAGCAACTGGCAAAAGGCGACAGCCTGGCGTTTGAGAAAACCGACCTGTATCAGCAGGTCTATAAACTGGCGGAGCAGAAGAGCGGGAAGGCACTACCGAAAGCGATGCTGCCGGGGATCCAGCTTGAAAGCCCGAAAATCACCCGCAATCTGACAACCGCCTGGTTTGCCCAGCGCGTTGACGATCGCCGGGCGAAGTGTATGGCGCTAAATTAGCGGTAGCGGCGCCAGCGCACCACCAGCGCAACGGCGCCCAACACCACCAGGCCCGCCAGGAATGGGATCAGCCCGAACACGGTGCTGACGCCCAATCCAATGTCTACGCGCGGACGAACGGAGTCTTCGACCTGCATCAGGTGTTCATACACGCCAGGGGCATGCACCAGGATGTTCAGCAGTTGTGAGCCTGCCCAGAAGCAGAACAGCACAAACAGAGCGTATGCAATATTTCCTGCCGTGGAGGTCTTAGGTTGTCTGGTGCTGAAAATCGGCTTCGACATCGTAAAGTCTGCCATAACTACCTCCGCAATGTTCTGTCTGGCTAAATGCCTGTTGTACACGCTGAGTTTGACACCTCATGGCAGATGTCAATATCGGAATGATGGTAATTTGGCCTGGAGAATTCTCCTGGATGTGCGAATTTTGCCGCACATCACAGATTTTTTACTTAAGTGAAATTCACTCTCATTTCAGATTTTCCGCATACGCCACAGACCTGACGGCGAAACTGTGCGAGGATAGATTTTTTCTTCTGGAGCGACCATGAAACTGCCTGCCAAAATTCGCCGTGACTGGCATTTCTACGCCTTTGCAATTGGGCTGATCTTTATTCTGAATGGGGTGGTAGGGCTGCTGGGCTTTGAAGCGAAGGGCTGGCAAACCTATGCGGTAGGGCTGGTGACCTGGGTGATCAGTTTCTGGCTGGCGGGGTTTATCATTCGCCGTCGCCCGGAAGAGGCGACGGCAAAAGACGCGGATTAACCGTTAACGGAAACCTGAAGCGCGCTGTCAGCGGCATGCCGTTCCAGCGCCAGTTCAATCAGGCGGGTGATCAGATCCGGGTAGCTGAGGCCGCTGGCCTGCCACAGTTTCGGGTACATACTGATGTTGGTGAAGCCAGGCAGGGTGTTGATTTCATTGATAACGACGCGATTATCCGCCGTTAAGAAGACATCGACACGTGCCATACCGCGACAGCCCAGCGCCTGATAGGCCTCGATGGCAATGGCGCGGATCGCGTCGTTGACCTCAGCATCCAGCACGGCAGGTACAACCACCTGCGCGCCCTGGTCGTCGATGTATTTGGTATCGTAAGAGTAGAACTCGCTGTTCAGCACCACTTCGCCACAGGTGCTGGCCTGCGGGAAATCATTCCCCAGCACCGCGCACTCAATCTCACGCCCTTTAATTCCCTGCTCAACCACTACTTTGTGATCGAAGGTAAACGCCAGACGTACCGCGTCGCTGAACTGCGCTTCGCTGTTCACTTTGCTGACGCCGACGGAGGAACCCTGGTTTGCCGGTTTAACGAACAGCGGCAGGCCAAAGCGGGCGCTAAGATCGGCAAAGGTGTGTTGGTCGCGGTTGGCGCGGGTCAGGGTGACGAAGGGGGCCACGTTCAGCCCGGCATCGCGCAGCAGGCGCTTGGTGACGTCTTTATCCATGCAGGCAGCAGAGCCGAGCACGTCGGAGCCGACGAACGGCAGGTTGGCCATTCGCAGCATCCCCTGCAGGGAGCCATCTTCGCCCAGCGTGCCGTGGACAATCGGGAAAATGACATCGACAGACGAAAGCGTCTGCCCGGTACTGGCATTGATCAGTTGGCCTTCCATTACGCCTGGCACGGTAGCAACGCTAATCTCAGACGGGTTCAGCGCGATACGCGCCGGATCGTCGGCGTTGAGCAGATAGCCCTGCTCGTCGTTAATGTGCCACTGGCCCTGCTTATCAATACCTAACAGCACGACCTCAAAGCGGCTTTTATCAATCGCGTTAACGATATTTTTGGCCGATTGCAGCGACACTTCGTGCTCGGCTGATTTTCCCCCAAAGACAATACCTACCCGCAACTTCGCCATCACTTCGCTCATCCACTCTGACTCAAAACGCTTACCATATCACGATGCCCGGCGGGATTCGCCGCCTTCTGCCATAATGTTTTGGCACATTGTTTCAGGAGGGTGAGTGAAAGGGAAAAGCCTGATTATCTGTCTTGCTGTCATTGCTGCGGCCATCGCGGGCTACCGTTGGCTGCCGTCGTATTACAACCCCTTTGTGCCGCTAACACTCGACGATCCCCCCGGCACGCTGACCCAGTTTAAGCTGCGTCGCCTGACCCCTGAACATTGTGAAATACTGCTGGCACAGGCCAATGCGCGCCAGCTGATCCGTACCCAGTCGGTGGCCGACAGCGCGGGGGAGTGTCCGCTCAGTGATGTGGTGCGGGTGCGGAGTTTTGGCCGCGTCAGCCTTAGCAGCAGTTTTCTAGCCAGCTGCCCGCTGGCCCTCAGTTCGGCGCTGTTCATCAACCAGCAAGCCCGGCCCCTGACCGAAACCATGATGGGCAGCAGCCTGTCGCGCGTTGAGCACCTCGGCAGCTTTGCCTGCCGGAATATCTATCATCGCCCCAATGCCCGGCGCAGCGAACATGCTAGCGCTCAGGCGCTGGATATCAGCGGTTTCACCCTTGAGAACGGGCAGCGGATCTCGGTCTTGCGCGGCTGGGAAAACGCCAACTCCGGACCGTGGCTGCGCGCGCTGTTGGACGCCAGTTGCGGCTATTTCGGCAATGCCCTCGGCCCGGACTACAATGCCGCCCACGCCAACCATTTCCATCTCGGGATGCGGGGTTTTGGTTACTGTCCGCAAAGCATAAATCACCAGACAAAAGGCAAAAATATGTGACATGTTTCACAAATATGATGACTGGGAAGATAAAACCCCAAAGTCGCGGCAGGCGCATCTCTGATAACTTTCGGCGCATCGTAACTTGCTAATCTGATAGCGAATTCACGCAAAATGTAGACAGTATCCGCCTATGGAATCCTGGAAAGTTAACCTCATTTCGGTCTGGTTTGGTTGTTTTTTCACCGGCCTCGCCATCAGCCAGATTTTACCCTTCTTGCCGCTGTATGTGTCCCAGCTTGGCGTCTCCTCCCATGAGGCGCTGTCAATGTGGTCGGGGCTGACCTTCAGCGTCACTTTCCTGGTTTCAGCTATCGTCTCACCGATGTGGGGCAGCCTTGCCGATCGCAAAGGGCGCAAGCTGATGCTGTTACGCGCCTCGCTGGGGATGGCGATCGCGATCCTGCTCCAGGCCTTTGCCACCAACGTCTGGCAATTGTTCCTGCTGCGGGCGCTGATGGGGCTGACGTCCGGCTATATTCCGAACGCCATGGCGCTGGTGGCATCGCAGGTGCCCCGGGAGCGTAGCGGCTGGGCCATCAGCACGCTCTCAACGGCACAGATCAGCGGCGTGATTGGCGGCCCGCTGATGGGCGGCTTTTTGGCTGACCACGTTGGACTTCGCGCGGTGTTCCTCATCACCGCCGTTCTGCTGGTGATCAGTTTTCTGGTGACGCTGTTCCTGATTAAAGAGGGCGCCCGCCCGAGCGTGAGCAAAGCGGAGCGTCTGAGCGGTAAGGCGGTATTTGCGTCGTTACCCTATCCCTGGCTGATGATTAGCCTGTTTGTCACCACCATGGTGATCCAGCTCTGCAATGGTTCGGTCGGGCCGATCCTCGCGCTGTTTATTCAGTCGATGGCGCCAGAGAGCAGCAATATTGCCTTTCTCAGCGGGATGATTGCCGCCGTGCCGGGCATTTCGGCGCTGATGTCTGCCCCGCGTCTGGGTAAGCTGGGGGATCGCATCGGCACTGGTCGCATTCTGATGGCGACGCTTATTGTGGCGGTGGTCCTCTTTTTCGCCATGTCCTTTGTCACCACGCCCTTCCAGCTTGGGGTGCTGCGTTTCCTGCTGGGCTTTGCCGATGGTGCCATGCTGCCTGCGGTGCAAACCCTGCTGATAAAATACTCCAGCGATCGGGTGACCGGGCGGATCTTCGGCTATAACCAATCGTTTATGTATCTGGGGAACGTTGCCGGGCCGTTGATGGGGGCGGCGGTCTCGGCGATGGCCGGATTCCGCTGGGTATTTTTCGCCACTGCGATAGTGATATTGCTGAATATTATCCAGCTGGCATGGGCTATGCGGCGGCGTCGTCAGCAGGAAGATCGAACGCGCCAGATTAAGCGGTTGTAGCGCTGCTGTATAAGATAGTTAAGCAGGACTGTCGTTATCCATAATTAAAAATGATGGTTCTGCGTTTATATTGCGTTGTCACGACGATTTGAATTTCATTTAAAGAAACCTTTTATTTGACGTCGCGCAGACTATTTAATCGGGAATAAGTTTTGGCTTAAAAATAGTACTTTTAGCCACTTTGCAATCCTCAGGCATAATGATAACGTCGGAAAAAACCCCATAAGGAAATACCGCTGTGAAAAATCTCATTGCTGAGTTATTGCTTAAGCTTGCCCAAAAGGAAGAAGAGTCGAAAGAGCTGGTAGCCCAGGTCGAAGCGCTCGAAATTGTGGTAACTGCACTGTTACGTCAGATGGCGAAAAGTGAGCAGCAGGCGCTGATCGACAGTGTGGAAGGCGCGCTGGATGAGGTTCGGCCAGATAAACAAGTGTCTGTTGAGGACAGCGAGATGCTGCAACAATACGTAAAAAAGCTGTTACGGCACCCGCGCAGCTGAACGGTCATATGGTGTAATTCCCCGTCATAGAACCGTCACATCGGTTGCCTATAGTCGCTCTGTTTTATTTTTTATGTATTTTTACATGGAGAAAATAAGTGAAACAGAGCGCACTTTATATCGCATTACTTTCCTTGCTGGTTACCCCTACAATTTATGCTGAAACTGTGGCACCGACCACGGTTCTGGATAATCGTGCCGCGCAGGGGGATATCACTCAACCTGGCGGCGCTCGCCGTCTGTCAGAGGATCAGACTGCGGCAATACGTGCATCACTGAATGACAAGCCAGCCAAAAATATTATTCTGCTGATTGGCGACGGGATGGGCGACTCCGAAATAACAGCGGCACGAAATTATGCCGAAGGCGCGGGCGGCTTTTTTAAAGGCATCGATGCCCTGCCGTTGACCGGGCAATATACTCACTATGCGCTGGATAAAAAAACGGGCAAACCCGATTACGTGACCGACTCCGCGGCCTCCGCAACGGCGTGGACCACAGGCGTAAAAACCTATAATGGCGCGCTGGGCGTTGATATCCACGAAAAAGATCATCAGACCATCCTTGAGATGGCGAAAGCGGCGGGGCTGGCTACCGGCAACGTCTCCACCGCCGAATTGCAGGATGCGACGCCCGCGGCGCTGGTCGCCCATGTGACCTCGCGTAAATGCTACGGCCCGTCCGTGACCAGTGAAAAATGCGCCAGCAACGCGCTGGAAAAAGGCGGAAAAGGCTCCATTACCGAACAACTGCTGAACGCCCGCGCCGATGTTACCCTTGGCGGCGGCGCGAAGACCTTCGCAGAAACCGCCACCACCGGCGAATGGCAGGGCAAAACCCTGCGTGAGCAGGCTCAGGCGCGCGGCTATCAGCTGGTAAGCGATGCCGCATCCCTCGCCGCCATTACCGACGCGGGCCAGGATAAGCCGCTGCTGGGGCTGTTTGCCGAAGGCAATATGCCGGTGCGTTGGGAAGGGCCGAAAGCCAGCTATCATGGCAATCTCGATAAGCTTCCCGTCACCTGTACGCCTAATCCGCAGCGCAATGATAGCGTGCCAACCTTAGCGGCGATGACTGACAAAGCGATCTCCCTGTTGAGCAAAAACGAAAAAGGCTTCTTCCTGCAGGTAGAAGGTGCCTCGATCGATAAACAGGATCATGCCGCGAACCCGTGTGGGCAGATTGGCGAAACCGTCGATCTGGATGAGGCCGTGCAGAAGGCGCTGGCGTTTGCGAAGCAGGATGGCAATACGCTGGTGATTGTCACTGCAGATCACGCCCACTCCAGCCAGATTGTCGCGCCGGATACCAAAGCACCGGGGTTGACGCAGGCGCTGACCACCAAAGACGGTGCCGTGATGGCGATGAGCTACGGCAACGCGGAAGGGGAGTCGATGGAGCATACTGGCAGCCAGCTGCGTATCGCGGCCTACGGTCCGCATGCCGCCAATGTGATTGGCCTGACGGATCAAACCGATCTGTTCTACACCATGCAAGCCGCGTTAGGTCTTAAATAAGCAACGCCCGGCAGGAAAATCGCCTGCCGGGTGGTTTTTTCACCAGCACGAACCAGACTTACTGTGATCATCCACAGAAGGATAGTGCTATGAAAATCACACTGCTGGCTACGCTGCTCGTGGGTCTGTTTACGCTAACCCCTGCCGGGGCGCAGAATCAACAGCCCAACCCGCAGCAGCAACGTATGACCACCTGCAATCAACAGGCGACTGCTCAGGCCCTGAAGGGCGATTCCCGTAAGACCTACATGAGCGACTGTCTGAAAAATGCCTCCTCCAAACCTGCCGAAAAAAGCCTGACGCCACAGCAACAAAGAATGCGTGAATGTAACGATCAGGCGACCCAACAATCGCTCAAAGGCGACGACCGGAATAAGTTTATGAGCGCCTGTCTGAAGAAAAAAGGCTAGTTCAAACGGGTGAGCGAGCCAGGCGGCTCACCCGAAATATCATACTTAGCCTCAAGTAAGCCTTTCTATAATTTGGGAAAATGCTTTTGAGTGTTCCCAAAAATTATGAATGATGAAAACTTTTACAGCAAAGTCTATGCCCGGGAAGGGATTATTCATGCGCGTACCGCAGATGAACATCACCGCTCGGGTATCCGCCTGGCGCGTCGGCTCCGTTGGCCGCGCGCGGTGGGTCTGGCAATTCTCTTTATCCCGATTGCCAGCGTGCTGGTCTCGCAGCCGGTCAACGGCGTCTGGTGGCTACTGCTGGTGGGCTGGGCGTTCGTCTGGCCCCATCTGGCCTGGCAAATAGCTGCGCGCTCTTCCGATCCGCATAGTAGCGAGATGTTTAACCTCAGAGTGGACGCCATTATGGCCGGGGTCTGGATTGGGGTGATGGGGGTTAATGCCATGCCCAGCGCGGCGCTGGTCATGATGATAAGCATGAACCTGATAGGCGTGGGCGGGATCCGCCTGTACGGCCCCGGAGTGATAATGACCGCGCTGGCCGCGCTGATCGCTTTGCAACTCACCCACGTAACGCCGGACTACGTCAGCACGCCGCTGGAGATTGGACTCGCCCTGCCGGTGATCGTCTGTTACCCGATGCTGTTTGCCTGGATGAGTTTCCAGACTACCCGTCGTCTGGTGGAACACAAGCGACGGCTTGAGTTGATGAGTACCCTGGACGGCATGACCGGCGTCTTTAACCGTCGTCACTGGGAAGTGTTACTGCGCACGGAATATGAAAATTACCGCCGCTACCACCGTAGCGCCACGCTTCTGCTGATCGATATCGATCACTTCAAGAACATTAATGACAGCTGGGGCCATGACGTCGGCGACCTGGCGATTGTCGCCGTCACCCGCCAGCTGCAGCTCACATTACGCGCCAGCGATATGATTGGCCGGTTTGGCGGAGATGAGTTCGCGGTGATCATGAGCGGTACGACAGCGGAAAGCGCCATTGCGGCGATGTCGCGGGTGCATGAAAGGCTGGCAGATTTACATCTGCCGGGAATGCCGCAGGTAAAGATTTCCATCAGCGTCGGCGTTGCGCCACTCACGACGTCGATGGTGCATTACCAGGAGTGGCTTAAAGCGGCGGATATCGCGCTCTACAAAGCGAAAAACGCCGGACGTAACCGCACCGAAGTGGCGGCCTGACGTCCGGCAGTCGGTCAGGACTTACTCAACAGCTCTGATTTTTCCATGCACTTGTTCATGGCTTCAATGACGGCGGCACGGAAGCCGCGCGCTTCCAGTTCCCGCACCGCTTCGATGGTGGTGCCGCCAGGGGAACAGACCATATCTTTCAGTTCGCCCGGATGCTTGCCGGTTTCGAGCACCATTTTTGCGGATCCCATCACCGCCTGTGCAGCAAATTTATAGGCCTGCGCACGCGGCATCCCACCCAGAACGGCCGCATCGGCCATCGCTTCAATAAACATAAACACGTAGGCAGGCGCTGACCCGCTGACCCCTACCACCGGGTGGATCATCGCCTCGGCAATCACTTCGGCTTCACCGAAGCAGCGGAAAATGTTGAGCACATCGGCAACTTCTTCGGCGGTCACCAGCGCGTTCGGCGTGATGGAGGTCATGCCCGCGTTGACCAGCGACGGCGTGTTGGGCATGGCGCGGACAATTTTACGGTCATGGCCCAGCGCACGCGCCAGCTGATCGAGGGTAACGCCTGCGGCGATAGAGACCACCAGCGTCTCTTTGTTGAGGCTGGAAGTGATGTCGCTCAGGACTTTCACCATCATGTTCGGCTTCACTGCGCCAAAGACGATATCGGCGACCTGGGCCACTTCCTGGGCGCTTTGCGCGGCGTTGATCCCGTACTGATCGTGCAGAGCGGCGACTTTGTCCGGCGACGGGGTATAGACCCAAATCTGGCCGGGCAGCACCTGCCCGCTGGCAATCAGACCGCCGAGAATGGCTTTGCCCATATTACCGCAGCCGATAAAACCGATTTTCTTCTCCATCACGTCTCCCTCTTAGGCTTTGTTATGTGTGTGGAACTTTAGCCTATCGCGGTTTTTTACGCAGCATTAAAGCATCCGCCCCATCCGTTACTTTGCCTGGCGGGAAAAGCAGGCGACAATAGGCTCCTGTTCTATACCGGAGAGAGAAGATGGCGATTTGGGTGGATGCCGATGCGTGTCCGAATGTCATTAAAGAGATCCTGTTTCGTGCCGCCGAGCGCGTACAGATGCCAATGACGCTGGTGGCGAATCAGAACCTGCGCGTGCCACCGTCCCGCTTTATTCGCACCCTGCGTGTTCCAGCAGGTTTTGATGTGGCCGATAACGAAATTGTGCGCCAGTGCAGCGCCGGAGACCTGGTGATCACCGCCGATATCCCGCTGGCGGCAGAAGTGCTGGAGAAAGGGGCGGCGGCGTTGAATCCACGCGGGGAACGTTACTCCCCGGCCACCATTCGCGAAAAGCTGACGATGCGCGATTTCATGGATACCCTGCGCGCCAGTGGCGTCCAGACCGGTGGGCCGGACAGTTTGTCTCAGCGCGACAGACAGCTCTTTGCAGCCGAACTCGATAAATGGCTGCTGGAAGTGAAGCGCCGTCAGGGGTAATCATCATAGTGACATAGGCGTCTGCCACTATTACTCCCTTCCGGGGTTGTCAATGGCGGGTGGGTTCAGGTAAGGTGAGCGCACCGTCAGTGCAACTATTTCTTTACAAAATCTTCCCTGACTCTCTATAGCATTGACTGATATGGCATATTAATGCCACGCCTGATGTAATAAATGTTTTACGATTACTTATGTACTAGCTTAATGATATCATGGCACTCTTTTCGACTTCACCCACCGCACGCCTGCGGCCTTAAGGGGAACACCTGGTTATGACCCAGCCTATTTTTTTAATTGGCCCCCGCGGCTGTGGAAAAACGACCGTTGGTCTGGAACTGGCGCGTCTGTGCCAGAGCGATTTTGTTGACACCGACCACTGGTTGCAGACCCATGCCGGTCAGAGCATTGCCGAGATCGTTGAACAAGAAGGGTGGGAGAGTTTCCGCGCCCGCGAGACGGCGACACTCGAGGCGGTGGCGGCGGGTGCTGGCATCATTGCTACCGGTGGCGGCATTATTTTGTCGGCGTATAACCGGCAGTTTATGCGCGAGAAAGGCATCGTCATTTACCTTTGCGCGCCGGTGCCGGTGCTGGTGGAACGCCTCGAAGCCTCCCCGGAGGAGGGCCAGCGCCCAACCCTGACCGGTAAGCCCATCAGCGAAGAGGTGAGTGCCGTGCTGGCAGAGCGCGACGCCCTCTATCGGGAAGCCGCTCATCACGTGGTGGATGCGTCCCTGCCACCAGCCGAAGTAGTGCAAAACATCGTAACCGCACTGCATCTGGCTTGCGCTAGCTAACTGATGTCTATACTGATAGTTCAGCCATGAAAAAAAGGATGAACTATGCCAACCAGACCTCCCTATCCGCGTGAAGCCCGTATTGTTGCCGTTGAGAAAGGCGCGACGGGCCAGACTGTCACCTGGTATCAGCTGCGTGCCGACCACCCGAAACCCGATTCGCTGATCAGCGAGCACGAAACGGAGCAGGAAGCGCAGGATGCCAAAGTGCGTTACGAAGACCCTGATAAAGCCTGAACAAAATCTTAAAGCGGAAAAAAAGATACCGTAGTCACACTATTTAAAAAGCGATAACTTTACTCGGAGGGTAATGTACAGGCTTTACAGACACATCCTGTCAGGCTCGCTGATCTTTACATTCCGGTGCGTTAATCAACTGCTACGCTTTTCAGCACTTTTTCTGAACAGCGCACTGTACAGCGAAGCGAGCCTGTCTCTGTGTCCCGGTCGGTAGTAGTTAGTAAGGCGAGAACAATGAAAGCGACGTTGGCGATCCTCACCATTGGGGTAGTCCCGGTAAGCGAAGTGCTCCCGCTCTTAACGGAGCATATTTCTGAGCAACAAATTACACACCACAGTCTACTCGGCACGCTGAGCCGGGAAGAGGTTATGGAAGACTATGCCCCTGAAGCGGGCGAGGTGCTTCTGCCGACTCTGCTTAGCGACGGTAAGCTGGGCAACGTCTCGCTTCCAAAGATCGAGCGCGCCCTGCAAAGCGTTATCGAAGTGCTCGATAACCAGGGCTATGAAGTTATTCTGTTAATGAGCACCGCACCCATTACCGGCCTCGTCGCCCGTAATGCGATCCTGCTGGAGCCGATGCGGATCATCCCGCCGCTGGTGGGATCGATCGTCGACAGCCATCAGGTTGGGGTGATCGTGCCGATCGAAGAGCTGCTGGAAACCCAATCGCAGAAGTGGCGCGGGCTGGTCAATACGCCGCTGCTTTCTGTAGCGAATCCGTTCTGGGACAGCGAAACGAAACTGATCGCCGCCGGACGCGATCTGCTGGAGCGCGGCGCAGACGTTCTTATGCTCGACTGCCTTGGTTTCCATCAGCATCACCGGGATTTACTGCAAAAACACCTGGATGTGCCGGTGCTGCTGTCAAACGTGCTGGTCGCCCGCCTGGCCTCGGAATTGCTGGTCTGATGATTTTGCGTGACAGGCATGGAGAGTCGCCCCTATATTGGATTCACATCCAATGACAATAAGGACCCGTCCATGCTTCAGAGTAATGAATACTTTTCCGGTAAAGTGAAGTCCATTGGTTTTACCAGCAGCATTACTGGCCGTGCCAGTGTTGGCGTGATGGCGGAAGGGGAGTATGCCTTCGGTACCGCGCAGCCTGAAGAGATGACCGTGGTCAGCGGTTCGCTGAAAGTGTTATTGCCAGGGGAAACAGAGTGGAAAGTGTATAACCCGGGCGATGTTTTCAATGTACCAGGTCATAGCGAATTCCATCTGCAGGTGGCTGAACCCTCCTCCTATCTGTGTCGTTATCTATAAAAAAAGAGCCGGGTCAACCCGGCTCCGATTTCTGGCGTAAAGCATTAACGCTGTGCTTCGCCGCCTAACCCTTCTACTACGCTCTGAATCAACGCCGCCAGTTCACCCGTCATCAGAATGAAGTCAGCATCAAAACGCTGGGCATAGTCGTCCCGGTCGATATCGTCGTTCTGATCGCGCAGCTCATCGGCGAACTTCAGGCGCTTAATGGAGCCATCGTCACACATCATGAACTGAATGCGTTGCTGCCAGTCGAGCGCCAGCTTGGTTACCAGCTTGCCGGCTTCGATATGCACCGCAATCTCGTCGCTAACCAGCTCCTGCTTCTTGGCGCGGATCACGCCGCCATCTTCAAGGATCGCTTTTAGCTCGGCTTCGTCCAGCAACTGGAAGCCCTGCGGGACGTTGTTGGCTCGCACCCATTCGGTGAGGGTCAGCTCGATTGGGTTTTCCATCGTCAGCGGCACCACCGGCAGAGAACCAAGGCTTTTACGCAGCAAGGCTAGGGTATCTTCCGCTTTTTTAGCGCTGGCGCAGTCGACCATAATCAGGCCGTTAACCGTGTCGATCCACATCATTGTCTGGCTGAAGCGGCTAAAGGCACGCGGCAGCAACGAGTGCAGAACTTCATCTTTCAGCGAATCTTTTTCCGTTTTTTTCAGCTTACGGCCCTGTTCGGCTTCCAGCCTGGAGATTTTGGCTTCCAGCGCCTGTTTCACGACCGGCGTCGGCAGGATCTTCTCTTCCTTACGCGCGCAGATGATGATTTGACCATTGGTGGTGTGGGTCAGCGCATCGCTCTGTGATCCCATAGGCGGAACCCATCCGGTTTTCGCCATGTCCTGGCTGCCACACGGGGTAAATGCGTAAAGGTCTAACTGTTTTTCCATCTCGTCGGCGCGCAGCGGCACGTCACGGCTGAGACGGTAAACCATCAAATTTTTGAACCACAGCATGATAATTTCCACGGTCTTGTCGTTTAATTCAGCGGGCATGATAGCGAATTGTCGCATCGCTTGCATTGCTAATCGGGTAGCAGGCTTCTACTCTGTTGATAATCAAAAAAATGAGGAGCGTTCTGTGCGTATAGGTATTGATCTCGGTGGCACTAAAACAGAAGTGATTGCCCTGGGCGAGCAGGGGGAACAGCTGTTCCGCCATCGCCTCCCGACCCCGCGTGACGACTATCGGCAGACCATCGAAACCATCGCCACGCTGGTGGAGATGGCCGAAAAAGCAACCGGTCAGACGGGCACTGTCGGTATGGGCATTCCAGGTTCGATTTCGCCCTATACCGGCGTGGTGAAAAATGCTAACTCGACCTGGCTCAACGGCCAGCCTTTCGACCGCGATTTAAGCCAGCGCCTGAACCGGGAAGTGCGGCTGGCGAATGACGCTAACTGCCTGGCCGTGTCGGAGGCGATCGACGGCGCTGCGGCGGGCGCGCAGACGGTATTTGCGGTGATCATCGGCACCGGCTGCGGGGCAGGCGTGGCCTTTGGCGGTCGTTCCCATATCGGCGGTAACGGCACCGCAGGCGAGTGGGGCCACAACCCGCTGCCGTGGATGGATGAAGATGAGCTAAAGTACCGTGCCGAAGTGCCGTGCTACTGCGGAAAACAGGGCTGTATCGAGACCTTTATTTCCGGCACCGGCTTTGCTACCGACTATCGTCGTTTAAGCGGGCATCCGCTGAAAGGCAATGAGATCATGCGGCTGGTAGAGGAGCACGATCCGGTGGCGGAACTGGCGCTCAGTCGCTACGAAATGCGGCTGGCAAAATCGCTGGCGCACGTGGTCAATATCCTCGACCCGGATGTAATTGTCCTGGGCGGCGGAATGAGCAACGTGGATCGTTTGTACACCACCGTTCCGCAGCTGGTGAAACAGTGGGTGTTTGGCGGCGAATGTGAAACGCCGATCCGCAAAGCGGTGCACGGCGACTCCAGCGGCGTGCGCGGCGCGGCGTGGTTGTGGCCGCATTGATAGAGTGACGGGTGCGGTCTTTCCCCCTTATCCCTGTGGAAGCAGTTAAGAGGGTAAAGACCGCGCCGACAAATCTCTACTCCACCGCAAACACCTTATCCAGCCTGCTATACCCCAGCCCGTTAATCTTCTTCACCTTGATTTGCACCGGGATGCGCTCTTTCATCGCCTCGACGTGGCTGATCACGCCGATGGTCTTCCCGCTCGCATTCAGCGCATCCAGCGCATCCAGGGCGGTATCCAGCGTTTCGCTGTCCAGCGTGCCGAAGCCCTCATCAAGGAACAACGAGTCAATTTGGGTTTTGTGGCTTACCAGGTCGGAGAGCGCCAGGGCCAGCGCCAGACTCACGAGGAAACTTTCTCCCCCGGAAAGCGTGCGGGTGTCGCGCACGGCATCCGCCTGCCAGGTATCCATCACTTCCAACTCCAGCGCGTCGCTGGCCTTGCGTTGCAACAGATAGCGGCCATGCAGGCGGGTCAACTGCTGGTTGGCGAGCCACACCAGATTGTCGAGGGTTAAGCCCTGGGCAAACTTACGGAAGCGATCTCCCTCTCTGGAGCCGATCAGCGCGTTGAGGTAACCCCAGTCATCCGCCAGCCGTGCCGCGGACTCAATTTCCTGCATCAGCGCCTGCTGGTGCAGGCGGTTATCGCTGTCCTGTTTGAGTTGCTGGCGGATCTCCCCCTGGCGGGTGGTGTTTTCACGCAGCTTCTGCGCAAGCTGCTGTAACTGCGCCTGGAGAACCGGCGCGTCGGCACTCAGCCCCTCCGGTCGTTGTTCCAGATGCTCATTTAGCCGCTGGCCTGCCTTCTGGAGCAGCGCCGTGGCCTGCTGGATCTGATTTTCCAGGGTCTGTTTCAACTGCTCGAGACGGTGAAGCGTGCTGTCATCCAGCAGGGCCGCGAGAAACGCGTCGCGATCGCTAAAGACGCTGGCGGCCAGCGCGGCGGCAAACTGCGCCTGAGCGTGCTGCAGACGTTCACTTTCCAGTTTGTGTTGCTGTTGCAGAGTGGCAAGCTGGCTCTGTAGCGAGACACATTCGGTATGGATGTCGCGCCAGTTCGCCGGGATAACGGTTTCTGCTTCATCCGACTCCGCTGCCGGCAGGGTCTCCAGCAGCGGTGCCAGCGCAGTGATGCGTTCCCGCAGGGCGCTATGCTCAGATTGCTGTGCCTGCCAGTGCTGCGACTCTTTTTCACGTTCAGCGAGCCAGGCTGACTCCGCACCGTCATCAGGCATCGCCAGCGACATCGCCTGAAGCGAGGTCTCCATGGCGCTGCGCGTTGCCGCCAGCTGCTGGTGATAGCTTTGTTCCTGAGCTTCCTCTTCGCTTAGCTGGTTTTGCAGCGTCAGACGCTGGCTAAGCTGGTAAAGCTGCTGTTCGTACTGCTCCTGCTGATTCAGCCAGGGGGCGATATCGTCCTCAATATTCAGACTCACCGTCAGGGAAGCGCATACCTTCTGCCACTCCTCAGTCAGCACCTGCGCGTCCTGGGCCAGCGTCTGCGCCTCGGCGGTTTCCCGCTGAAGCTGGGTGGTGAGGGCATTCACCTGACCCAGCACCAGCAGGCCTTCCTCTTTGAGGGCGGCGACCTCTTTTTCCATCCCCTCCCGGCGACGCTGGTTTTCGGTAAGCGCTAAGGCCTGATACTGGGCGATCGCCGGATGTTCGGTGGAGCCGCAGAGCAGGCAGGGTTTGCCGGCCTCGAGTTCAGCCCGATAACTCTCCAGCTTTTTGATCTTCTCTTCCTGCTCGCATAACAGTTTGAGATCAAGGTAGTGCTGATTTTTCTCTTTGTACTGCTGGCGGCGCAGGGTTAGCACGTCGTTCAGTTTTGCCAGCTCAATCTGCGCCTTTTGCACATTTTCGCCATTCTGGCTGAGTCGCTTTTGCAGGGGCTGATAACGGGCGTGCAGGGTGGTCAGACGCTGGCGCGCCGCACGGGACTGGGTTTGCAGCGCCATTTCGGCGGCGACTTGCTCCGCCGTGAGCGTGAGCGTGTTTTCCGGCAAGGCCGCCAGCTTGTGGCGTAATTCCGCGATACGGCGGGTCAGCGTCGCGAGCTGCGTTTTATCCCGATTCAGCTGGGCGAAGTGCGCCCGCCAGCCCGCCATCTCCTGACCCCACTGACGGAAGCGGTCGTAGTCGGTCAGCCACTGCGTCAGAGTGGTGAACTCGGTTTGCAGTTGATCGCGCGCCCGCAACGCCCCGTTGCGGATCCTGGCGCGCAGCGCCTCGCTGGACTGTAAGCGAGTATTCACATCCAGCATCTGCTGTTCTGTTTGTGCCAGGCGGGCGGTCTGCTCATGCTGCCGCTCCCACTGCGGGCGCAGCAGCGCGGCAGGCTGGGCCAGATGCAGCTTTTCCAGCTCGGGAGTCGCGTCGGTCAGGGCCTGCTGCGCCTGCTGCTGCGCGGCCATCGCCTGCTGCTGCTCGCGCAATAACTCATCGTGGCGGGTCAGCCAGTGATAATCTTTCTGCTGCGCCTGCTGTTGGGCCAGGAGCTGATGTTCTTCGTCAGTAAGTACCTGCAAACCTTGCTGAAGCTGCTGTTGTTGCTCCTCGCTGAGTAACACCACCCCGGCGGCCTGGGCTTCACGCCGCTCCAGTTCGCTGCGGGCCGCTTTATGTTTTTCAAACACCATCGCCGAGATCTGGCCGTAAATTTCGGTGCCGGTCAGCTCCTCCAGCAGCTCGGCGCGCTCTTTTGGCCTGGCGTTGAGGAAGGCGGCAAACTGCCCCTGGGATAACAGCATCGAGCGGGTAAAGCGGTCATAGTCCAGGCCGGTTAGCGAGGCGACAAGCTCCAGTTTATCCTTCACTTTATCCGCGAGGATTTTGCCGTCTTCGCACTGGGCCAGCTCCACGCGCGGGGCCTGGAGGTTGCCGTCCGGCTGATTACGCGCCCGGTTCTGGCTCCAGAAAGCGCGATAGGCTACCCCTTTGACTTCAAACTCCACCTCCGCCAGACATTCGGCGGTGTCGCGGGTCATCAGATCGTTTTGCGATTGTGAGACCGTATTCAGGCGCGGCGTCTCGTGGTACAGCGCCAGGCAGATGGCATCCAGCAGGGTGGTTTTCCCGGCACCGGTGGGGCCGGTGATGGCAAACAGGCCGTTGCTGAGGAATGGCTCGGCGGTAAAGTCGATTTTCCATTCGCCCTTGAGTGAGTTGAGGTTTTTCAGGCGCAGGCTGAGAATTTTCATGCGTTGTCCTCCTCGTTATCCAGGGCATGCAGGGCATGGCTGAACAGCTCGTTTAACCTTGCCCGCTGTGCGTCGTCGAGGGTCTCCTGCGCCAGGCGGCGCTCAAAGACCTCCTCCACACGCAGCTCGCTGAGGGTTTCACGCAGGCTGTTGGCGAGGAGTTTCTCGCGCAGCTCGCGACTGCGCCGCACCAGTAGCACCTCCACCGGCAGATCGTCCGTCAGGTGCTGAATTTTACGCTGCATGTCGTGCAGATACTCCTCGGTGGCAATTTCGATATCCAGCCAGACGGGAGGCGTCTGCTTCACGCCGCGCCACTGCTCCAGCTGGGCAGCAATGGCCGCCAGATCGCCCTTCAGTACCGCCAGCGGCTGGGTAATGGGCACGTCCAGGGATTCGACGGCACTGAGCTTGCCGTGATCGAAGCTCACCAGATGCACGCATTTGCTTTTGCCGGTTTCATCGAAGCTGAGGGGAATAGGGGAGCCGCAATAACGAATATGCTCGCAGCCGCCAATCTTCTGTGCGCGGTGGATGTGGCCCAGCGCAATATAGTCGGCCGCCGGGAAGTGCTGCGCGGGGAAGGCATCCAGCGTCCCGATGTAGATGTCACGTACCGCGTCACTTTTACTGGCACCCACGGTGGTAAGATGCCCGGTGGCAATGATCGGCAGGACGCTGTCGCCGCGCAGCTGGCAGGCGGCGGTATATTGATCGGCGTAATAATGGGTTATAGCCGTTAACAGCTGCTGCTGTTTCTCTATCCCTGAAAGACCCGCCTGGCTTTTCATCACGTCGCGAGGGCGTAAGAACGGAATAGGGCACAGCACCGCCCCTGGTGTACCGTCACGCTTGCGCAGAATTTGTGGCCCATGTCCGGCGCTGGCGACCACGGTCGTGTTGAGAAAGGCCAGGATTTCACGGGATTCATTCAGCGTGGCCACGGAATCATGGTTACCGGCCACAATCACCAGATGGCACCCGGTCTTTTGCAGGTTCACCACGAAACGGTTATACAGCTCTCGCGCATAGCTCGGCGGCGATCCGGTATCAAAAATGTCACCGGCCACAATAATGGCGTCCACCAGGTGTGTTTGCGCCATCTCAAGTAGCCAGTTGAGGAAGGCTTCGTGTTCGGCGGCGCGGCTTTTACTGTAAAAGTTCTGTCCCAGATGCCAGTCCGAGGTGTGAAGTATGCGCATAGCAGATCCGTGGCAAAAAAATGTAAGCGGGATTATAAACATTCAGGGGAAGGAAGATAACCGCGACAATCAGGGCGACCAGAAAACAACGGTTTGCCTTTATTGGTGGGCATCTTTTTCATAAATCTGTCATAAATCTGACGCATAATGACGCCGTATTACAAACATGTAACCTAAATAAGACAGGGCTAAGTATGGCGAGACGTATTCTGGTCGTAGAAGATGAAGCACCCATTCGTGAAATGGTCTGTTTCGTGCTCGAACAAAATGGCTTTCAACCGGTAGAAGCCGAAGATTACGACAGCGCAGTAAATCAGCTCAACGAACCCTGGCCCGATCTGATCCTGCTCGACTGGATGTTGCCCGGCGGCTCTGGTCTGCAATTCATTAAACATATCAAACGCGAAGCCTTAACCCGCGATATCCCGGTGATGATGTTGACCGCCCGTGGCGAAGAGGAAGATCGCGTTCGCGGCCTGGAGACCGGCGCGGATGACTACATCACCAAACCTTTCTCCCCGAAAGAGCTGGTGGCGCGTATCAAGGCGGTCATGCGCCGTATTTCACCGATGGCGGTCGAAGAGGTGATTGAGATGCAGGGCCTGAGCCTGGATCCTACCTCGCACCGCGTCATGACCGGTGAAAATCCCCTTGATATGGGGCCGACAGAATTCAAACTGCTGCACTTCTTTATGACCCACCCGGAACGCGTATATAGCCGCGAGCAGCTGCTTAATAATGTCTGGGGCACGAACGTCTATGTTGAAGACCGGACGGTGGATGTTCATATTCGTCGTTTGCGTAAGGCGCTGGAAACCAGCGGTCACGATCGTATGGTACAGACCGTCCGCGGCACGGGTTATCGTTTCTCCACCCGTTTCTGAACAATCACAGGAGTGTGACGCGTGCTGGAACGTCTGTCATGGAAAAGGCTCTGTTTTGAACTGGTACTTTGCTGTATTCCGGCCCTGATCCTCGGGGCTGTTTTCGGTTATTTACCCTGGTTTTTGCTGGCGGCAATCACCGGATTGCTGATCTGGCACTTCTGGAATCTGCTCCGCCTGTCATGGTGGCTGTGGGTAGACAGAAGCATGACCCCTCCGCCGGGAAGCGGTAGCTGGGAACCGCTGCTGTATGGCCTGCACCAGATGCAGATGCGTAATAAAAAGCGCCGACGCGAGCTGGGCAACTTGATCAAGCGCTTTCGCAGCGGCGCGGAATCCCTGCCGGATGCGGTGGTGCTCACTACCGAAGAAGGGGCAATGTTCTGGTGTAACGGACTGGCGCAACAGCTGCTGGGCCTGCGCTGGCCAGACGATAATGGACAAAACATCCTCAACCTGCTGCGTTACCCCGAGTTTGCCCAGTACCTGAAAAAACGCGATTTTACCCGCCCACATAATCTGGTGATGAACAACGGTCGTCATCTGGAGATCCGCGTGATGTCCTACAGCGACAAGCAGTGGCTGATGGTGGCGCGCGACGTGACGCAAATGCACCAGCTGGAAGGGGCGCGGCGCAACTTCTTCGCCAACGTCAGCCATGAATTACGCACGCCGCTGACGGTGTTGCAGGGCTATCTGGAGATGATGCAGGAGCAGACTCTGGAGGGCGCGCCGCGGGAAAAAGCGCTGCAAACCATGCGCGAGCAGACGCAACGGATGGAAGGGCTGGTCAAGCAGTTGCTGACCCTTTCCCGTATTGAGGCCGCGCCAACCCTGGCGCTCAATGAAACTATCGATGTGCCGATGATGTTGCGGATGTTAGAGCGAGAGGCGCAAACCCTAAGCCAGCAGCAGCATCAGCTCACCTTCGAGGTAGATAACACTCTCAAAGTGCGCGGCAGTACCGATGAGCTGCGCAGCGCCATCTCCAACCTGGTCTATAACGCGGTGAATCACACGCCGGCAGGCACCCACATCACCGTGCGCTGGCAGCATGTGCCTGCTGGGGCGGAATTCAGCGTCGAGGATGACGGCCCTGGCATTGGCCCGGAGCATATTCCTCGTCTGACCGAGCGTTTTTATCGGGTGGATAAAGCCCGTTCCCGCCAGACGGGCGGCAGTGGGCTGGGGCTGGCTATCGTTAAACATGCCATCAATCACCACGACAGCCGTCTCGATATCGTCAGCACGCCGGGCAAAAGCACGCGTTTCAGCTTTGTGATCCCGGAACGTTTGATTGCCAGTAACAGCGCCTGACGCCCCGACTGTAATCAGATATTGCCACAGGCCAGCGTAAGCTGGCCTGTTTGCTTTGCAGTCAACCGAAGCGCGAATAAATTTTATACGCCTGATGCTTTTTTGTTCGCATGATTAGCCATGGGTTTTTCTTATAAATGGTGTAATGTTCCAGGTGTTAACTTCAACCTGGCATATTGTTCTGGTTTTGCGATCCCATATTGCCTTTAAACGTTATAAGCGTTTAAATTGCCCTCCTGATATTGTCGGACAGACTGTATTTGCGTGGTAAATCGAAAAATTATTCCTGACCACGGCAGCAGGGAAGCATTTCCCGCTGAAATTGCACATTTTTTCCGCTGTTTTATTCCGCATGGGATAGCGAAAAATTCAACGTTTTCAACACCACATCCACAGGCAGTAAGGTTTTATGACCCATCAACTGAAATCGCGCGATATCATCGCACTGGGCTTTATGACATTTGCGCTGTTCGTTGGCGCAGGCAACATCATCTTCCCACCCATGGTTGGCCTGCAGGCAGGTGAACACGTCTGGACTGCAGCGATCGGCTTTCTGATCACCGCTGTGGGCCTGCCGGTATTGACCGTCGTGGCGCTGGCGAAAGTCGGCGGCGGCGTCGATAGCCTCAGTGCGCCGATTGGCAAAGTGGCTGGCGTGATGCTGGCCGTGGTCTGCTATCTGGCGATCGGTCCGCTGTTTGCGACCCCTCGCACCGCGACCGTCTCCTTCGAAGTGGGGATCGCCCCGCTGACCGGTGACGGCCCGCTGCCGCTGTTTATCTACAGCCTGGTCTACTTCGCTATCGTGATCCTGGTGTCGCTCTATCCTGGCAAGCTGCTGGATACCGTGGGCAACTTCCTGGCTCCGATGAAGATTCTGGCGCTGCTGGTACTGGCAGTTGCGGCAATTATCTGGCCTGCTGGCCCGCTGAGTTCGGCTACCGAAGCGTATCAAAACGCAGCCTTCTCTAACGGTTTTGTGAACGGCTACCTGACCATGGACACGCTGGGTGCGATGGCGTTCGGTATCGTGATCGTTAACGCCGCGCGTTCCCGTGGCGTGACCGAATCGCGTCTGCTGACCCGTTACACCGTCTGGGCTGGCCTGATGGCGGGCGCGGGCCTGGCACTGCTCTATCTGGCGCTGTTCCGTCTGGGTTCCGACAGCAGCGTGCTGGTTGACCAGGGTGCGAACGGTGCGGCCATTCTGCATGCCTACGTGCAGCATACCTTTGGCGGCGCGGGCAGCATGATGCTGGCTATCCTGATCTTCCTGGCCTGTCTGGTGACTGCGGTTGGCCTGACCTGTGCCTGTGCGGAGTTCTTTGCGCAGTACGTTCCGCTCTCTTATCGTACGCTGGTGTTTATCCTTGGCGGCTTCTCGATGGCGGTGTCGAACCTGGGGCTGAGCCACCTTATTCAGGTCTCCATTCCGGTGCTGACCACCATCTACCCGCCGTGCATCGTGCTGGTGGTGTTGAGCTTCACCCGCGGCTGGTGGAATAATTCCACACGAATTATCGCCCCGGCCATGTTTATCAGCCTGCTTTTTGGTATGCTTGACGGGATTAAGGCATCGGCAATCAGCGCCATGCTGCCCGCCTGGACACAGCGTCTGCCGCTGTCTGAACAAGGTCTGGCCTGGCTGATGCCTACCGTTGTTGCACTGGTACTGGCTATTATCTGGGATCGTGCTGCAGGGCGCCAGGTTACATCGAACGCGCACTAATCAACGGCTGAATGTTAAACCACGGGGCGTAATGCCCCGTGGTTTTTTGTTTTTTTTAGTCTGAATGGCATGACAACAAATGGAAAGCACTAACAAACTCAAGCGTGGATTAAGCGCCCGCCATATCCGCTTTATGGCGCTGGGTTCTGCAATCGGCACCGGTCTTTTTTATGGCTCGGCAGATGCCATCAAAATGGCCGGTCCCAGCGTTCTGCTGGCCTATCTTATCGGCGGTGTTGCCGCCTACATTATTATGCGTGCGCTGGGGGAGATGTCCGTTCATAACCCGTCGGCCAGCTCCTTCTCCCGCTATGCCCAGGAAAACTTAGGCCCGCTTGCCGGGTATATCACCGGCTGGACCTACTGCTTCGAAATCCTGATAGTGGCCATTGCCGATGTCACGGCTTTCGGCATTTACATGGGCGTCTGGTTCCCGACGGTGCCGCACTGGGTTTGGGTCCTTAGCGTGGTGCTGATCATCTGCGCCATCAACCTGATGAGCGTGAAGGTGTTCGGCGAGCTGGAGTTCTGGTTCTCCTTCTTTAAAGTCGCCACCATCATCATCATGATTGCCGCCGGAATTGGCATTATCATCTGGGGGATTGGCAACGGCGGACAACCGACCGGGATACACAATCTCTGGAGTAACGGCGGCTTCTTCAGCAACGGCTGGATCGGCATGGTGATGTCGCTGCAGATGGTGATGTTCGCCTACGGTGGGATTGAAATCATCGGTATTACCGCCGGTGAAGCGAAAGATCCTGAGAAGTCTATCCCGCGCGCCATCAACTCGGTACCGATGCGTATTCTGGTCTTCTACGTGGGCACGCTGTTTGTGATCATGTCTATCTACCCGTGGAACCAGGTTGGCACCAACGGTAGCCCGTTCGTACTCACTTTCCAGCACCTGGGGATCACCTTTGCCGCCAGCATCCTTAACTTTGTGGTGCTGACTGCGTCCCTCTCCGCCATTAACGCTGACGTCTTTGGCGTGGGGCGTATGCTGCACGGCATGGCAGAGCAGGGCAGTGCGCCTAAGGCCTTCGCCAAAACCTCCAGCCGCGGTACGCCGTGGGTGACGGTGCTGGTGATGACCGTTGCGCTGCTGCTGTCGGTCTATCTGAACTACATCATGCCGGAGAACGTCTTCCTGGTGATCGCCTCGCTGGCGACCTTCGCCACCGTCTGGGTGTGGATCATGATTCTAATGTCGCAGATTGGCTTCCGTCGTCGTCTGTCGCCTGAAGAGGTGAAAGCGCTGAAGTTTAAAGTGCCGGGCGGCGTGGCAAGCACCGTCGCTGGCCTGATCTTCCTGGTCTTTATTATCGGCCTGATTGGTTACCACCCGGAAACCCGCATCTCGTTGTATGTTGGCTTCGCGTGGATTGCCTTGCTGCTGGTGGGCTGGGTGTTCAAACGCCGCCGCGAGCGTCAGTTAGCAGAAGTGCAGTAATCAGAATGCCCGGCAAACGCCGGGCATTTTTCTCCTCCCCCTTTCTCCTCCCCCAATAAACCGCTTCGCGATGAGTGAACATCAACTACCCTGTGGCAAGGTGACCTCATTTCTGGGATAGGGGATAAGAGATGTTGAATGCATGGCACCTGCCGGTTGCCCCATTTGTTAAGCAAAACAACGATAAACTTGTCATTACGCTGTGGCTGACGGGTGAGCAGCTGCCTGAGCGGGTCACGCTGCGCGCTGAATTCGATAATGAAGAGACCTCGCTGCCAATGCATAAGGTGCGCAGTCAGCCGCAACCCGGCGTGACCGCCTGGCGCGCGACCATTGACGCAGCGAAAGGGCAGCCGCGGCACCGCTACAGCTTTAAAATGCTCTGGCATAACCGTCAGCTGTGGTTTACCCCGCAGAGGTTCAGCCGCTTTCCACCCGCCCGGCTGGAGCAGTTCGCCGTCGATTATCCTGATGCCGGGCCTGAGTGGGTGGTTGAGCAGGTCTTCTATCAGATTTTCCCGGACCGCTTTGCCCGCAGCCAGCAGCGCAACCCGGCAAGGGATAAAACCTACTATCACCACGCCGCCGGTCACGAGACGATCTTCCATGAATGGGATGAGCCGGTCACTGCCCAGGCAGGTGGCTCCACCTTTTACGGCGGCGATCTCGACGGCATTAGCGAGAAGCTGCCGTATCTGAAAAAACTGGGCGTCACGGCGCTGTACCTTAACCCGGTGTTTGTTGCCCCCAGCGTGCATAAGTACGACACCGAAGATTATCGCCACGTGGATGCGCAGTTTGGCGGCGACGAGGCCCTGTTACGCCTGCGGGAAAATACCCAGCGGGAAGGGATGCGCCTGATCCTGGACGGCGTGTTTAACCACAGCGGTGATTCTCACGCCTGGTTCGACCGCCACAACCGGGGAACAGGCGGAGCCTGCCATAACCCGGACTCGCCCCAGCGGGCCTGGTACAGCTTTGACGACGAAGGCCGCGCCCTCGACTGGTTGGGCTACGCCAGCTTACCGAAGCTGGATTACCAGTCACCCACGCTGGTGGAGGAGATCTACGGCGGCGAAGACAGTATTGTTCGTCACTGGTTGAAAGCCCCGTGGAATATGGACGGCTGGCGGCTGGATGTGGTGCATATGCTTGGCGAGGCGGGCGGAGCGCGGAACAACCTGCAACATGTGGCCGGGATCACCCGTTCCGCGAAGCAGGCCCGGCCCGATGCCTTCGTCTTTGGCGAGCACTTTGGCGATGCCCGCCAGTGGTTGCAGAACGACGCGGAAGATTCGGCGATGAACTACCGCGGCTTCACCTTCCCGCTGTGGGGCTTCCTCGCCAATACCGATATCTCCTACGATCCCCAGCTGATCGACGCGGAAACCTGCATGAAGTGGATGGATAACTACCGCGCCAGCCTGTCGCATCAGCAGCAGCTCCGCATGTTCAACCAGCTCGACAGCCATGACACCGCGCGCTTTAAGTCTTTGCTCGGCAAAGACGTGGCGCGCCTGCCGCTGGCGGTCACCTGGCTGTTTACCTGGCCAGGCGTACCCTGCATTTACTACGGAGATGAGGTGGGGCTGGATGGCAATAACGATCCCTTCTGCCGCAAGACCTTCCCGTGGGAGGCTGAAAAACAGGATCCGGCGCTGTTCACGCTCTATCAGCGGCTGATTAAACTGCGTAAACAGAGCCAGGCGCTGCGCTACGGCGGCTGCCAGGTCGTCTACGCTCACGACAGTGTGGTGGTGTTTATGCGTCTCTACAACCAGCAGCGGGTGCTGGTGGCTATTAACCGGGGCGATGCCTGTGAGGTGGTAATAGACGATTCGCCGCTACTTAACGTAAAACAGTGGCAACTGAAAGAGGGGAAAGGCGTGGCGCAGGAGGGTGTACTCTCTCTGCCAGCGATCTCGGCTTCCGTCTGGTTCGGGCATTAATCTTCGCTGCCGGGCGGCACTGCGTATCATCCAGGCCCGGCAAGCGTAGCGCCTACGGACATGAGGCTCGCCAATAAAAAAGGCCCGCATCTGCGGGCCTTTTCGTAAACCGTGCCGATTACAGGCTGGATACGTTTTCGGTCAGGTATTTCGCAACGCCTGCTGGAGACGCGGCCATACCTTCTTTACCTTTTTCCCACTGAGCCGGGCACACTTCACCGTGCTCTTCGTGGAACTGCAGCGCGTCAACCATACGCAGCATTTCATCGATGTTACGACCCAGTGGCAGATCGTTCACAACCTGGTGACGCACGATACCGTTAGCGTCGATCAGGAAGGAGCCACGCAGGGCAACGCCCGCATCCGGGTGCTCGATACCGTAAGCCTGCTGGATTTCGCGTTTGATATCCGCAACCATCGCGTATTTCACTGGACCGATGCCGCCATTGTCGACAGGGGTGTTACGCCATGCGTTGTGGACAAACTCAGAGTCGAAGGAGACGCCAACCACTTCCACGCCACGCTTCTGGAATTCTTCGTAACGCTTGTCGAAAGCAATCAGCTCAGACGGGCAAACGAAGGTGAAGTCCATTGGCCAGAAGAACAGAACGGTGGCTTTACCGTTGGTATGCTGTTTGAAGTTGAAGTTTTCAACGATTTCACCGCTGCCCAGTACAGCTGCTGCTGTAAAATCCGGGGCCGGACGAGTTACCAGAACCATATGATTCTCCTGTGATTACTAAGGTTATTTGGAACGCAACGCGGCCCAGTATAGAGAGTCCTCGCGCGAAAGACAAAGAGGCGCTGACAATCGTTAACCCAGCTTTTACCTATCAATCACATTCGCATTAAAGCAGCTTATATTTCGCCTGCTCCATCATTCGCGGGTAGAACTGCCAGAAACGGATTTCAAGTGCATCGTAATGAGCATCCAGATCCTGCCAGGAGTCGCGCAGGGCGTCGAGACGAGGACGGCGGCTGGCCATCCCATTCAGTACCCGCTGAATAAAGTCCATATCGCTATAGCGTTCGAGCCAGCGCTCTGACCACAGGTAATCATTCAGATTCACAAAGCGCGGCGGCGAATCCGGGAGGATGATTGCCACCTGGGCGTGGGCATAGCGGACGAATTCTGGCAGCGGCATGTCGGGAGAGAGCTGTTCCCAGTGGCGAGAGACGAAGTGATCCCACATGACATCGAGCGTAATAGGGGCGACCCGGCGGGTTTCCGGGCGGAACCACTCTTTGGCTTCTTTTACTTCAGGCAGGTTGTCGGTCATGACGTCGATCCGGCGGTGCATAAAAATGCCTTCCACTACGTCAGCGGGGTAATCCTCGGCGGGATTGCCACGCACAAAATCGGCCAGCAGATTGCCGGAAAGAGAGCTGTCAGCGAGATGGGCGAGGTGCAGGTGAGCGAGAAAATTCATGCGATTCGTTATCCGGTGTCGGCTAGTTGTTGCAGCAAAGAGGTGTGAGCACTAGACTAAGCCGCCTGTTTTTAAGTCACGAGTATATGCCATGCGCGTCGCCGATTTCTCCTTTGAATTACCCGAGTCCCTTATTGCCCACTATCCTATGCCTGAGCGCAGTAGCTGCCGCTTATTGTCGCTGGATGGGCCGACGGGTGCGCTGACGCACGGGACTTTCACCGACCTGCTCGACAAGCTTAATCCGGGCGACCTGCTGGTGTTCAACAACACTCGCGTCATCCCGGCCCGTCTGTTTGGCCGCAAAGCCAGCGGCGGTAAGATCGAAGTGCTGGTCGAAAGAATGCTCGATGATAAACGTATTCTGGCACATATTCGCGCCTCTAAAGCGCCAAAGCCGGGGGCGGAACTGCTGCTGGGCGATGACGAGAGCATTAACGCCACCATGGTGGCGCGCCATGACACGCTGTTTGAAGTGCAGTTTAACGATGAGCGTCCGGTACTGGATATCCTCAACAGCATCGGCCATATGCCGCTGCCGCCGTATATTGACCGCCCGGATGAAGACGCTGACCGTGAACTGTATCAGACCGTCTACAGCCAGAAGCCGGGTGCCGTCGCTGCCCCGACCGCGGGCCTGCATTTTGACGATCCGCTGCTGGCAAAACTGCGCGAGAAAGGCGTGGAGTTGGCTTTTGTCACCCTGCACGTGGGCGCGGGCACCTTCCAGCCGGTGCGGGTAGACAGCATTGAAGATCACATCATGCACTCCGAATATGCCGAAGTGCCGCAGGACGTCGTGGATGCGGTTCTGGCAGCGAAAGCGCGCGGTAACCGCGTCATTGCCGTCGGCACTACCTCGGTTCGTTCGCTGGAGAGCGCTGCCCAGGCCGCCAAAAACGATCTGATTGAGCCGTTCTTCGGCGACACACAAATCTTCATCTACCCGGGTTATCAATATCAGGTAATCGATGCGCTGGTGACCAACTTCCACCTGCCGGAGTCGACGCTGATTATGCTGGTGTCGGCATTTGCGGGTTATCAAAACACCATGAATGCCTACAAGGCTGCGGTAGAACAAAAATATCGGTTTTTTAGCTACGGTGACGCGATGTTTATCACGTACAATCCGCAAGCTTTGAATGAACGTGTCGGGGAATAACTCTCCGGTACCAGAATAATGTGTCGGACTGTTTTTCTGGCACAGAGGAATGAAAATGAAATTTGAACTTGATACCACTGATGGTCGCGCGCGCCGCGGCCGTCTGGTGTTCGATCGTGGCGTAGTAGAAACGCCAGCCTTCATGCCTGTGGGCACCTACGGCACCGTAAAAGGGATGACGCCGGAAGAAGTTGAAGCCACGGGCGCACAAATTATCCTCGGTAACACTTTCCACCTGTGGCTGCGCCCGGGCCAGGAAGTGATGAAGCTGCACGGCGATCTGCACGATTTTATGCAGTGGAAAGGCCCAATCCTCACCGACTCTGGCGGTTTCCAGGTCTTCAGCCTCGGTGACATTCGCAAGATCACTGAAAAAGGCGTTCATTTCCGTAACCCTATCAACGGCGACCCGATCTTCCTCGATCCGGAAAAATCAATGGAGATTCAGTACGATCTCGGCTCCGATATCGTGATGATCTTCGACGAATGTACCCCATACCCGGCCGACTGGGATTACGCTAAACGCTCCATGGAGATGTCGCTGCGTTGGGCGAAGCGCAGTCGCGACCGTTTTGACGGCCTTGGCAACAAAAATGCGCTGTTTGGCATTATTCAGGGAAGCGTTTACGAAGATTTACGCGATATCTCGGTTAAAGGTCTGGTAGAGATAGGTTTTGATGGCTACGCTGTCGGCGGTCTGGCTGTAGGGGAGCCGAAGGAAGATATGCACCGTATTCTGGAGCATGTTTGCCCGCAAATTCCAACAGATAAGCCTCGATACCTGATGGGCGTCGGTAAGCCAGAAGATCTGGTCGAAGGCGTGCGTCGCGGCATTGATATGTTCGACTGCGTTATGCCGACCCGTAACGCCCGTAATGGTCACCTGTTCGTGACCGACGGCGTGGTAAAAATCCGTAATGCGAAGCATAAAAGCGACACCAGCACGCTCGATGCCGAGTGCGATTGCTATACCTGTCGCAATTATTCTCGTGCCTATTTGCATCATCTTGATCGTTGTAATGAAATACTGGGCGCGCGTCTCAACACGATTCATAACCTTCGCTATTACCAGCGCTTAATGGCTGGTTTACGCAAGGCTATCGAAGAGGGTAAATTAGAGAGCTTCGTGACCGATTTTTACCAACGACAGGGTCGGGAAGTCCCACCTTTGAACGTTGATTAATTTATTTAATGAGGGAATTTTAATGAGCTTTTTTATTTCTGATGCGGTAGCGGCAACAGGTGCACCGGCGCAGGGCAGCCCGATGTCTCTGATTCTGATGCTGGTGGTGTTCGGTCTGATCTTCTATTTCATGATCCTGCGTCCACAGCAGAAGCGCACCAAAGAGCACAAAAAGCTGATGGACTCCATCGCTAAAGGTGATGAAGTGCTGACTAACGGTGGTCTGGTTGGTCGTGTGAGCAAAGTTGCAGATAACGGCTACATCGTTATCGCGCTGAACGATACCACTGAAGTAGTGATCAAACGTGACTTCGTCGCTGCCGTTCTGCCGAAAGGCACCATGAAAGCGCTGTAATTAACTTTTCCCAAAGGGAACTGCCGTGTTAAACCGTTATCCTTTGTGGAAGTACATCATGCTGGTCGTCGTCATTGTCGTCGGCCTGCTGTATGCGCTTCCCAACCTGTATGGTGAGGATCCGGCTGTTCAAATCACTGGCGCGCGCGGTGTCGCCGCCAGTGAGCAAACGCTGATCCAGGTCCAGAAAACTTTACAAGAAGAAAAAATTACCGCTAAGTCTGTGGCACTGGAAGAGGGCGCTATTCTTGCTCGCTTCGACTCCACCGACACGCAACTCCGCGCGCGTGAAGCGCTGATGGGCGTGATGGGTGATAAATATGTCGTGGCGTTGAACCTTGCTCCTGCAACGCCGCGTTGGTTAGCTTCTATCAACGCGGAACCGATGAAACTCGGTCTCGACCTGCGTGGCGGCGTACACTTCCTGATGGAAGTCGATATGGAAACCGCGCTTGGCAAACTCCAGGAACAAAACATCGACAGCCTGCGTAGCGATCTGCGCGACAAAGGCATCCCTTACACCACCGTGCGTAAGGAAGATAATTACGGGATGAGCATCGCGTTCCGCGACAGCAAGGCCCGCGATCAGGCGATGGATTACCTGACCCAGCGTCATCGCGACCTGGTGCTCTCTTCTCAGGGCAGCAACCAGCTGCGTGCGGTGATGACCGATGAGCGTCTGAAAGAAGCGCGTGAATACGCGGTTCAGCAGAACATCAACATCCTGCGTAACCGTGTTAACCAGCTTGGCGTAGCTGAACCGCTGGTACAGCGTCAGGGTGCTGACCGTATCGTGGTAGAGCTGCCGGGTATCCAGGATACCGCACGTGCTAAAGAGATTCTGGGCGCAACCGCGACGCTGGAATTCCGTCTGGTGAACACCAACGTCGATCAGTCCGCTGTCGCCTCTGGCCGCGTTCCGGGCGACTCTGAAGTGAAGCAGACCCGTGAAGGCCAGCCGGTTGTGATGTACAAGCGGGTGATCCTGACCGGTGACCACATCACCGACTCGACCTCCAGCCAGGACGAATACAACCAGCCGCAGGTTAACATCTCGCTTGATAGCGCAGGTGGTAACATCATGTCTAACTTCACCAAGGACAACATCGGTAAACCGATGGCGACCCTGTTCGTGGAGTACAAAGACAGCGGTAAAAAAGACGCTAACGGTCGCGCCATTCTGGTGAAAGAGGAAGAGGTGATTAACATCGCCAATATCCAGTCTCGCCTGGGTAACAGCTTCCGTATTACCGGTATCAACAACCCGAACGAAGCGCGTCAGCTTTCGCTGCTGCTGCGTGCCGGTGCGCTGATTGCGCCAATTCAGATCGTTGAAGAACGTACCATCGGTCCAACACTGGGCATGCAGAACATCACCCAGGGTCTGGAAGCTTGTCTGGCAGGTCTGGCGATCTCCATCGTCTTCATGATCTTCTTCTATAAGAAGTTTGGTCTGATTGCGACAAGTGCGCTGATTGCGAACCTGGTGTTGATCATCGGTATCATGTCCCTGCTGCCAGGGGCGACGCTGACCATGCCGGGTATTGCGGGTATCGTTCTAACCCTTGCGGTAGCGGTCGATGCCAACGTACTGATTAACGAACGTATCAAGGAAGAGTTAAGCAACGGTCGCTCTGTTCAGCAGGCGATTGACGAAGGCTATAAAGGTGCTTTCAGCTCCATCTTCGATGCGAACGTAACAACACTGATTAAGGTTCTTATCCTGTATGCAGTGGGTACTGGCGCTATCAAAGGCTTTGCGATCACAACCGGTATCGGTGTCGCAACGTCGATGTTTACCGCTATTGTCGGCACCCGTGCCATCGTGAACCTGCTGTACGGCGGCAAGCGCGTTAAAAAGCTGTCTATCTGAGGAGTGCGTTGTGGCACAGGAATATACTGTTGAACAATTGAACTACGGCCGTAAAGTCTGGGACTTTATGCGCTGGGACTACTGGGCCTTCGGCATTTCAGGTTTACTGCTGATCCTGTCCATCGTCGTTATGGGCGTGAAAGGCTTTAACTGGGGCCTTGATTTCACCGGTGGTACGGTGATTGAGATCTCCCTGGAAAAACCGGTCGATATGGACCAGATGCGCGAATCTCTGCAAAAAGCAGGCTTCGAAGAGCCGCTGCTGCAGAACTTTGGCAGCAGCCGCGACATCATGGTACGTATGCCTCCCGTACACGATGCTAACGGCAGTCAGGAGCTGGGCAGCAAGGTTGTTAACGTGATTAACGAAACAACCAGCCAGAGCGCGACGGTTAAGCGTATTGAGTTCGTCGGGCCAAGCGTGGGTGCGGATCTGGCCCAGACCGGTGCGATGGCACTGCTGGTCGCGTTGATCTCCATCCTGGTCTACGTCGGTTTCCGCTTTGAGTGGCGACTGGCGGCAGGTGTGGTTATCGCCCTGGCGCACGACGTAGTGATTACCATGGGTATTTTGTCGCTGTTCCACATTGAGGTTGACCTGACAATCGTGGCATCCCTGATGTCCGTTATCGGTTACTCACTGAACGACAGTATCGTGGTATCTGACCGTATCCGTGAAAACTTCCGTAAGATCCGTCGCGGTACGCCGTACGAAATCTTTAACGTGTCGTTGACCCAGACGCTGCACCGTACCTTGATCACCTCCGGTACTACCCTGATGGTGATCCTGATGCTGTTCCTCTTCGGCGGTCCGGTTCTGGAAGGCTTCTCGCTGACCATGCTGATCGGTGTCTCCATCGGTACGGCGTCGTCCATCTACGTCGCCTCGGCACTGGCACTGAAACTTGGCATGAAGCGCGAGCACCTGCTCCAGCAGAAGGTCGAGAAAGAAGGGGCGGATCAGCCCTCTATCCTGCCGTAAGACAGGTAGCGCGCTATCGAAATCCCGGTCTGATGACCGGGATTTTTTTTATCTGCTCCTGACAAACACTCCTGACAGTATGCTGTCAGGAGGCCTGTCATACACTCCTCCTGAACCCAAACAACAGGCAGGAGGATGTATGAAAAGTGTGATTAACTGGTTTGAAATTCCGGTCGCGGATATGGATCGTGCCATCAAATTTTACGAGCCGGTGATGCAGGTGGCGCTGAAGCGCGAGACAATGGACGTTGCCGAGCTGGCCATTTTTCCTCATGAGGATCCGGCTACCGGCGGCGCGCTGGCAAAATTTGACGGCATTACACCCTCATCCCAGGGCGCTATTATTTATCTGCATACTGATAACCTGGCGGCAACGCTGGATCGTGTGGTGTCAGCGGGTGGGGCATGCGTGTTTGGCCCACTGGAACTGCCGCGCGGTATTGGCACCATTGCGCTGTTTACCGACAGCGAAGGCAACCGGGTTGGACTTCATCAACCTGCCTGACATCAACCTGTAAAGCGAATAAACAATGACCCGACGCGCTGACCGTTTGTTTCAGATTGTGCAAATCCTGCGAGGCAGGCGGCTGACCACAGCAGCGCATCTGGCAGACAGGCTCGGCGTTTCTGAACGCACGGTTTATCGTGATATCCGCGATCTATCGCTCTCTGGCGTGCCGGTGGAAGGGGAGGCGGGAAGCGGCTATCGACTGATGTCGGGCTTTGACTTGCCGCCCCTGATGCTGACCAACAGGGAGTCCGAAGCGCTGATGGTGGCGATCCGCCTGCTTAAAACCTGGGGCGGGGAGTCGCTGTCGCGTGAGCTGGAGTCGGCCCAGGAAAAGGTGCTGGCGATCCTGCCGGAGGAGAGCCGCCGCAAGGCCGAGCAGACGCGGATCTACGCCCCGGATATTGCCATGCAACACCACTCCCGCAGCGGCTTCGATGTGATTCATCAGGCGATCTCTGCTCAGCGGGTGCTGGGACTGCACTATCGTGATGAAAGCGGGCACCTCTCTTCCCGCGACGTGCAGCCGCTGGGGTTGTTCTTCTGGGGCGAGCACTGGCTGCTGGCAGCATGGTGTGAACGGCGCGATGACTATCGCTGTTTCCGACTCGACAGGTGTCTGAATATCACGATGACGGACAGACGCTTTAGCGAAGGTGCAGACCGATCGCTGGCGGACTTTTTACGGAAGGTTAAGCAATAAAAAAGCCAGCTCTTGAGCTGGCTTTTTTGCCGGGTGGCGTTACAGGCACAACTTAGAAGTTGTAACCCACAACCAGGTAACCACCCCAGCCGGTAGAACGCACGCTGAAGTTACCGTCGCCGAAGTTCAGGCTGGCGTCGTCGTTCCACTGACCACCGTTGTGCCAGTAACGCGCCACAACAGAGTAGTGCCAGTGATCGTAGTTCAGCGCCAGGATGTGGCTGGAGGCGATAGAGTCGTTGGTACGCGCTTTCTTACCGTTCAGGTCACGGAAGTCGTTGTCGCCCAGGTCTGAACCCCAGTCAAAGTTGGTGAAGCCGATGTAGCTCAGGTTGCCGCCCCACAGCTGGGTGATTGGCACAAAGTATTTCACTTTGAAACGGTAGCCATCCCACTCGTTTTCGTTCGCTGCACCGTAGTTCTGCCACTGGTATTTAGCATAAACGTTCATGGACAGGCTCATCGGCAGACCGGTGTCGATGTCAGTACCCAGACCCATGTACCAGGTGCTCTGGCGACCGGACTTGTTGCGGCCCATGTCGTAGATGTAGTTGTTTGCGAAGTACCACTCTTTAAACGGACCAAAGGCCAGGCTGGTACCGGTCAGCTTGTCGATGGAGAAGCGCGGTTCGATCTCCATGAACAGTGGGGAACCGTGGTTCCAGATACCTTTCGCGTCAGTATTACCACCGAAGAAGACTGGTGCATCCATGTAACCATAGAAATCAAACCAGTCTTTTTTGGCAAACGCTTCGTATTCCAGGTAGGTATCGTTGCGGATCTGTGGTCCGAAACGGGTGTGGTAGCTGCCAACGACGTTGACGCTCTGGTGCCACCAGTCGGAAACGTACTCTGGTTTATCGTTTTCTGCTGCCTGAACAGAGAAAGTAGAGGAGAGCGCCAGCGCTGCACCGGCTGCCAGTAATGTTTTTTTCATAATAATGCCACTGATTTGAAATCCCTTACGGGAGTGAAAAAGGCGCGAATTGCGTTTCTAAATATTTCGTGTTTCTGGGAGCCTATTATAGGAATCCTTGCTCACAAAAATATGTGTTGTTTCACAGTTCTCTCACATACGTAATCGATTGCGTTCACGTTTGCGTATTTTTAAACGGAGCGGATTGTAATAGCAAACATTTCTGTTGCCAATGTTTGTAACCAAAGAGGGGGGCGGAACGTGATCCACGTTCCGCTGGGGGATTATTGCGCGACGGGCTGGATATCGTGGATGCGGATAAAACCGAGTTGATCGGGCGTCAGACCGTTAAGCTGCAACGGAATGTCGACATCGCTGGGTGCCAGAATGCTGGCCGGTGCATTAATCAGCTGGGTCTGGACGTTCAGCTCCTGGAAGCTATCGGTAGTGCCCTGGATCTGGCCCCACTCAACGGTGGCGCTGAATGCCGGCAGAGGATCGTTTGATTCCCCCTGAATGCGCAGCGTGGCACGGGTACCATCGGCGTTTGGCGCGACGTTCACCAGCGACATGCGCAGTGTGCCGATCTGGCTGTTCAGCCTGGCAGGCGTATTCGATCCCGGCAGCAGATAGACGCCGCTGGTCGATTTCGCGTTCAGCGCATTCTGCTGGGTGATCTTGACGGTTTCCTGGTTAAGCTTATTCATAGTCGTATTCAATGAACTGATGCTTTGGTTCATCTGGCGCACTTCGCTTTGCTGCGCGCAGGCGCTGAGGCTAAAAAGGCTTCCCAGCAGCAGAACATGTAGGTAACGTCTTGTCATGGCAATTATTTCCCTGAAATAACGGATTCTGCTAAGGGTAGTCAACGACGCGGCCCTGCGTATAGATCCTTTATCTCAAAAACGCTCCTTCTTTGTTGTCAGCCCAGTTCGGGGTAAAATGGAGTTCAGTCAACCCGATAGCCAGGACACCGTATGCATTGCCCATTCTGTCTCGCCGTGGATACTAAAGTAATCGACTCCCGTCTCGTGGGAGAAGGCTCATCCGTACGCCGCCGCCGTCAGTGCCTGGTATGTAACGAACGCTTCACCACTTTTGAAGTGGCGGAGCTGGTGATGCCGCGCGTCGTCAAAAGTAACGACGTTCGCGAACCCTTCAATGAAGAGAAGCTGCGCAGTGGAATGCTAAAAGCGCTGGAGAAGCGGCCAGTAAGCGCAGATGACGTCGAAATGGCGCTTAACCATATCAAAACTCAGCTGCGCGCCACCGGCGAGCGCGAGGTGCCGAGCAAAATGATTGGCAATCTGGTCATGGAACAGCTTAAGAAGCTCGATAAAGTCGCCTATATCCGCTTTGCCTCTGTTTACCGCAGTTTTGAAGATATCAAAGAGTTCGGTGAAGAGATCGCCCGCCTACAGGACTAAGCACATGCAGGATGAGATTTACATGGCGCGAGCGCTGAAGCTGGCGCAACGCGGGCGGTTTACCACCCACCCCAATCCGAACGTGGGTTGCGTTATCGTGAAAGATGGCGAGATCGTCGGGGAAGGTTTTCACTATCGTGCCGGTGAGCCGCATGCCGAAGTGCATGCTTTGCGCATGGCCGGCGAGAAGGCGCGCGGTGCGACGGCCTACGTGACGCTGGAACCTTGCAGCCATCACGGTCGCACGCCGCCGTGCTGCGATGCCCTTATTGCTGCGGGCGTTTCACGGGTCGTCGCGGCGATGCAGGATCCTAATCCTCAGGTTGCTGGTCGCGGCCTGTATCGCCTGCAGCAGGCGGGCATTGAAGTCAGTCATGGCCTGATGATGAGTGAGGCCGAACGCCTGAACAAAGGCTTCCTCAAGCGGATGCGAACCGGTTTTCCCTATATTCAGTTGAAGCTGGGCGCCTCGCTGGATGGCCGCACGGCAATGGCCAGTGGCGAAAGCCAGTGGATCACCTCCCCACAAGCAAGGCGCGATGTGCAACGTCTGCGCGCGCAAAGCCATGCTATCCTCACCAGCCATGCCACCGTTTTGGCCGACGATCCTGCTTTGACCGTGCGCTGGGATGAGCTGAATGCCGACACGCAGACGCTGTATCCGCAACAAAATTTACGCCAGCCGCTGCGCATCGTGGTTGATCGGCAGAACAGCGTGACGCCTGAGCACCGCATTGTGCAGCAGCCGGGCGAAACCTGGTTTGCCCGTACGCAGGAAGATGAGCGCAGCTGGCCGGAAGGCGTTCGCAGCATCCTGGTGCCGGAGCATAACGGGCACGTGGATTTAGTGGTGCTGATGATGTTGCTGGGTAAACAGCAGATCAACAGTATCTGGGTAGAAGCCGGTCCGACGCTGGCCGGTGCGCTGTTGCAGGCCGGGCTGGTAGACGAGCTGATCGTCTATCTGGCGCCTAAACTGTTAGGCAGCGACGCGCGTGGTCTGTGCGTGTTACCTGGGCTGGAAAAACTGGCGGATGCTCCGGCATTTAACTTTAGCGAGATACGCCCGGTTGGGCCGGATCTGTGTCTCCACCTGACCACCGCGTAAGGCTTGCCTAAATAGGGAAGCAGTGCGCAAAATATTATGATAAAATCCGCCCCCCTGCGGGGCCACCAAATGAACCCGTTAAGGAAGAGTATGAACATTATTGAAGCAGCCGTTGCTACCCCGGACGCTCGCGTCGCCATCACCATTGCGCGTTTCAACAACTTCATCAACGACAGCCTGCTGGAGGGTGCCATTGACGCCCTGAAACGTATCGGCCAGGTGAAAGACGAAAACATTACCGTTGTCTGGGTTCCGGGTGCTTACGAACTGCCGCTGGCAGCGGGCGCACTGGCGAAAACCGGTAAGTATGATGCAGTTATCGCACTGGGTACGGTAATTCGTGGCGGCACCGCGCATTTTGAATATGTTGCGGGTGGCGCAAGCAACGGTCTGGCGCACGTGGCACAGGATGCAGAAATTCCTGTCGCTTTCGGCGTACTCACCACTGAAAGTATTGAACAAGCCATCGAACGTGCTGGCACCAAAGCCGGTAACAAAGGTGCAGAAGCTGCACTGACCGCGCTTGAAATGATCAATGTATTGAAAGCCATCAAGGCCTGATTTTTTTGTAAGGGGAATTCCGTGAAACCTGCTGCTCGTCGCCGCGCCCGTGAATGTGCCGTTCAGGCACTTTACTCCTGGCAGTTGTCCCAGAACGACATCGCTGATGTTGAATACCAGTTCCTGGCGGAACAAGACGTCAAAGACGTTGACGTCGTGTACTTCCGTGAACTGCTGTCGGGAGTGGCGACTAATAGCGCGTATCTCGACGGTCTGATGAAGCCGTACCTGTCCCGTCTGCTCGAAGAGCTGGGCCAGGTTGAAAAAGCTGTGCTGCGTATCGCACTGTTTGAGCTGTCGAAGCGTGATGATGTGCCGTACAAAGTGGCCATCAACGAAGCGATCGAACTGGCGAAAACCTTCGGTGCTGAAGACAGCCACAAATTTGTGAATGGCGTGCTGGATAAAGCCGCACCTGCGATCCGTCCCCGTAAAAAGTGATCCGCAAGCCGGAGTATCGTGTCGCCTTTGGGCGGTGCGTGCTCCGGTTTTTTTATTTTCTTTGCTGAGGCATAACGTATGGCATGTGGCGAATTTTCCCTGATTGCCCGTTATTTTGACCGAGTCAGAAGCTCGCGTCTCGATGTGGAAACCGGCATCGGCGACGACTGTGCACTTCTCAATATCCCCGAAAAGCAGACGCTGGCCATCAGCACCGACACCTTAGTGTGTGGTCATCATTTTCTGCCGGATATCAATCCTGCCGATCTGGCGTATAAAGCGCTGGCGGTGAACGTGAGCGATTTGGCGGCGATGGGGGCCGATCCGGCGTGGTTAACCCTGGCGCTGACCCTGCCTGAAGTTGATGAAAGCTGGCTTGAGGCCTTTAGCGACGCGCTGTTTGAACAGCTTAACTATTACGATATGCAGCTGATTGGCGGCGATACTACCGCCGGTCCGCTGTCGATGACCCTGGCGATCCACGGCTATGTGCCGGCTGGGCGGGCGTTAAAACGTTCTGGTGCGAAACCGGGCGACTGGATTTATGTCACCGGCACGCCGGGTGACAGCGCGGCAGGGCTGGCCATATTGCAGAAGCAGTTAACCGTGCCGGACGCGAATGATGAGGCGTACTTTGTGCGACGCCATCTGCGCCCGACGCCGCGCATTCTGCACGGCCAGGCGCTGCGGGATCGCGCCAGCTCTGCTATCGATCTTTCGGATGGCCTGATCTCCGATCTGGGTCATATTCTGAAAGCCAGCGGCGTAGGCGCGCGGATCGACCTGGATCTGTTTCCGCTCTCTGAGGCGATGCGCAGGCACGTGGAGCCAGATCAGGCGTTGCGCTGGGCACTCTCCGGCGGCGAAGATTATGAGCTGTGCTTTACCGTTCCTGAGCTGAACCGCGGCACGCTGGATGTGGCGTTAGCCAATCTGGGGGCTGGGTTTACCTGTATCGGCCAGATTATGCCGGAAAGCGAAGGATTGCAGTTTGTGCAGAACGGTTCGCCGGTAACGCTCGACTGGAAAGGGTACGATCACTTCGCATAGTTCTGTGCGGCGTGTATTGCCGGGTGGCGACTTCGCCTTACCCGGCTTACAGAGACTTTGAAAAGCCCGGTACGCGTGAAGCGCCACCGGGCTTTTTTATTTGAATCCCACGACCGGATGCTGTTTGTACGGCGTCTCCAGCTCGGCGATCTGTTCCGGGGTCAGGGTGATATCTACAGCATTGATCAACTCGTCCAGCTGCTCTTCGCGCGATGCGCCGATAATGGGCGCTGCCACTCCCCGCTTACTCAACACCCATGCCAGTGCCACCTGGGCGCGCGTTACGCCGAGATCCTCGGCAACCCTTGTTAAACGTTCGGCTATCTGCGCGTTATTGGCTTCGGTTTCGTCATACAGCGTTTTGCCAAACTCATCCGATACCGAGCGGGCAGTGGTTTCGCCCCACGGACGGGTTAACCGCCCGCGCGCCAGCGGACTCCACGGGATCACCGCCACGCCGTGCTGATAGCACAGGGGCAACATCTCGCGCTCTTCTTCGCGGTAGATCAGGTTATAGTGATCCTGCATGGTGACAAAGGGCGCCCAGCCGTGCTGTTCCTGAAGTGCCAGCGCCTGGGCAAACTGGGCGGCGTGCATCGACGAGGCGCCGATATAGCGCGCTTTTCCCGCCCTGACCACGTCATTCAGCGCCTCGAGCGTCTCTTCAATCGGGGTATTATAATCCCAGCGGTGGATCTGCAGCAGATCGACATATTCCATGTTCAGGCGTCGCAGGCTGTCATCAATGGAGCGAAGGATCTGCGCCCGGGAGAGGCCTTCTGCCAGATCACCCACCTGATGGTACACCTTGGTGGCGACCACCACTTCCTCGCGGCGAGCGAAGTCGCGCAGCGCCTGGCCGACGATCTCTTCGCTGCTGCCATCGGAGTAGCTGTTGGCGGTATCAAAGAAGTTAATGCCGCCCTCAAGAGCGTGTTTGATAATCGGACGGCTGCTCTCTTCCGGCAGCGTCCAGGCGTGCTTACCCCGGTCCGGCTCGCCAAACGTCATGCAGCCCAGACAAAGACGAGAAACCTTAAGATCTGTTTTTCCTAATATATTGTATTGCATGGTTCCACTCCTGCTGATTACTTAAAACGTAACGTTAAGCATAGCAGGAGCGGAAAGGGGAGGGATTATGCCAGCCAGGCGTTGATGCGGGCTTCGATACCCGCGGCATCCAGACCAATGTCGGCGCGCGCTTCGTCCTGCGTACCCTGCGGGATAAAGTGATCCGGCAGGCCCAGGTTCAGCACGGGTACAGGTTTACGATTCGCCATCAGCACTTCGTTCACGCCGCTGCCAGCTCCCCCCATAATTGCATTCTCTTCCAGGGTGACCAGCGCCTCGTGACGTGATGCCATGTCCAGAATCAGGGCCTCATCGAGCGGCTTCACAAAGCGCATGTCGACCAGGGTCGCGTTAAGGGACTCTGCCACTTTTGCCGCTTCTGGCATCAACGTACCAAAGTTCAGGATCGCCAGCTTTTCACCGCGACGTTTAACGACACCTTTGCCGATCGGCAGTTTTGCCAGCGGCTCCAGGGTGACGCCCACGGCGTTACCGCGCGGATAACGCACGGCCGTTGGGCCATCCTGGTAGTGATAGCCGGTGAACAGCATCTGGCGACATTCGTTTTCGTCGCTTGGGGTCATCACCACCATATCCGGGATACAGCGTAAAAAAGAGAGATCGAACGCGCCCTGGTGCGTCTGGCCGTCGGCCCCGACAATGCCTGCGCGGTCAATGGCGAACAGCACGGGCAGCTTCTGGATCGCGACATCGTGGATCACCTGGTCATAGGCGCGCTGCAGGAAGGTGGAGTAGATCGCCACGACCGGTTTGTAACCGCCTATCGCCAGACCTGCGGCAAAGGTCACGGCATGTTGCTCGGCGATGGCGACATCAAAATATTGCGTCGGGTATTTGCGGGAAAACTCGACCATCCCGGAACCTTCGCGCATTGCCGGGGTAACGGCCATCAGCTTGCTGTCTTTGGCGGCGGTTTCGCACAGCCAGTCACCGAAAATTTTAGAATAGCTCGGCATCCCACCGCTGCTTTTTGGCAGGCAGCCGCTGGTGTGGTCGAACTTGGGTACCGCGTGGAAGGTGATCGGATCTTTTTCCGCCGGTTCGTAGCCCCGGCCTTTTTTGGTCATGATGTGCAGGAACTGAGGGCCTTTCAGGTCACGCATGTTTTTCAGCGTGGAGACCAGCCCCAGCACGTCGTGTCCATCCACAGGACCAATGTAGTTAAAGCCCAGCTCTTCAAACAGCGTGCCAGGCACGACCATGCCTTTGATGTGCTCTTCGGTGCGTTTCAGCAGCTCTTTGATCGGGGGTACGCCAGAGAAGACTTTTTTGCCGCCTTCGCGCAGGCTGGAGTAGAGCTTACCGGAGAGCAGGTTCGCCAGGTGGTTGTTCAGCGCACCGACGTTTTCGGAAATCGACATCTCGTTGTCATTGAGCACCACCAGCATGTCTGGTTTGATATCGCCCGCGTGATTCATCGCCTCAAAGGCCATCCCGGCGGTGATCGCGCCATCGCCAATGACGCAGACGGTGCGGCGCTGTTTGTTCTCTTTGGCAGCCGCGACGGCTACCCCGATCCCGGCTGAAATAGAGGTGGAAGAGTGACCGACGCTCAGCACGTCGTATTCGCTCTCGCCACGCCATGGGAACGGATGCAGGCCGCCTTTCTGGCGAATGGTGCCGATTTTATCGCGACGGCCAGTAAGAATTTTGTGCGGATAAGCCTGATGACCCACGTCCCAGATCAGCTGATCGAATGGCGTGTTATAGACATAATGCAGCGCCACGGTGAGTTCCACCGTGCCAAGCCCGGAGGCGAAATGACCGCTGGAGCGGCTGACGCTGTCGAGCAGGTAGCGACGCAGCTCGTCGCACAGCTTCGGCAGGCTCTCTTTCGGCAACAGACGTAACTCCTGGGTGGAGTCAACCAACGCCAGTGTCGGGTATTTGGCAATATCAAAACTCATCAGAGACTCATCGTGGTGTTTTCGTTATTTATCACGCTGGATTATATAGTCCGCTAGCGCTTCCAGTGCCGAGGTGTCCAGTGACTGCGCGGCCAGTTGTTCAAGCGACTGGCGGGCGTCTGCAATCAGGTCCCGGGCTTTTTGTTGGGCTTGCTCAAGGCCCAGAAGGGCGGGATAGGTACTTTTGCCAAGCTGCTGATCGGCACCCTGACGTTTACCTAATGTTGCAGTATCGCCCACGACATCCAGAATGTCATCCTGAACCTGGAACGCTAAACCGATACTTTCTGCGTAGCGATCCAGAACAGGCAGGGCGTTGCGACCTTGCTCACCCGCGCTCAGTGCGCCCAGACGAACGGCTGCACGAATCAATGCGCCGGTCTTGTGGCGATGAATACGCTCCAGCTGTTCCAGATTAACCTGACGTCCTTCTGCTTCCAGATCCAGCGCCTGACCGCCGCACATACCGGCTACGCCGCTGGCCATTGCCAGCTCGGAGACCATCGCCAGACGATCGCGATCCGCCACTTCCATCATTGGGGCATCGCTCAGAATTGAGAATGCCAGGGTTTGCAGGGCATCGCCTGCCAGAATGGCGTTCGCTTCACCAAATTTAATGTGGCAGGTCGGCTGTCCGCGGCGCAGGTCGTCGTCGTCCATCGCCGGCAGATCGTCGTGAATCAGCGAGTAAGCGTGAATACACTCCACCGCGGCGGCAGGCGCATCCAGCGTATCGGCACTGATCCCGAACATTCCGCCGGTGGCATACACCAGAAAAGGACGCAGGCGTTTGCCGCCTAACAGTGCGCCATAATGCATGGCCTCAACCAGTGGAGTGTTCTGAAAAGGCTGGGGAGCGATAAAACGGCGCAATGCGTCGTCAGCACGTCCGACGCAAGCCTGAAGCTGGTTCGAAAAGTCCATCTACTCGGCATCCGGTGTGAAGGGGGTCGTGGCAGCATCTTCGTTATCGGAGAGCAAGATCTGCACGCGTTGTTCCGCCTGTTGCAGTTTAACCTGGCCCTGGCGCGCCAGCTGCACGCCGCGTTCGAATTCATTAAGCGCCTCTTCCAACGGCAGGTCGCCGCTTTCCAGACGGGTAACGATTTGCTCCAGTTCACTCAGCGCAGTTTCGAAACTGGCGGGTGCATCGTTTTTCTTCGGCATAGTGAATGTCTGACTCTCAGTTTTTTATCCCTGATATGGTATCGGACTCAGGGTAATTATCAAATAACGCGCAATGTGCACAGGAGCCACGTGATGGTGGTATACTTCTGCGCCTGGATGCAGCCCTGGAAATGTGGGCTGCTGTACTTTTCCATTACAAGCTTAATTGCTTGCCTAAGAAACATTGCCGCCATGAAGTTTATCATTAAATTGTTCCCGGAAATCACCATCAAAAGCCAATCTGTGCGTTTGCGCTTTATTAAAATTTTAACCGGGAACATTCGTAACGTTCTGAAGCATTACGACGAGACGCTGGCCGTCGTGCGTCACTGGGATCATGTCGAAGTCCGCGCTAAAGATGAAAACAAGCGCCTGGACATTCGAGAAGCCTTAACCCGTATTCCGGGGATCCACCATATTCTGGAAGTGGAAGATGTTCCATTCACTTCCCTGCACGACATCTTCGAAAAAGCGCTGGCGCAGTATCGCGATCAGATCGAAGGCAAAACCTTCTGCGTGCGCGCCAAGCGTCGCGGCAAACATGAGTTTAGCTCTATTGAAGTCGAACGCTACGTGGGCGGCGGGCTGAATCAGCACGTTGAATCTGCGCGTGTGCGTCTGACCAACCCGGAAGTGACCGTAAATCTGGAAATCGAGAACGATCGCCTGCTGCTGGTAAAAGGCCGCTACGAAGGTATCGGCGGCTTCCCAATCGGTACTCAGGAAGATGTGCTGTCGCTGATTTCCGGCGGTTTCGACTCTGGTGTTTCCAGCTATATGCTGATGCGCCGCGGCTGCCGTGTGCACTACTGCTTCTTTAACCTCGGCGGCGCGGCGCATGAAATTGGCGTACGTCAGGTGGCCTATTATCTCTGGAACCGCTTCGGCAGCTCTCACCGCGTGCGTTTTGTGGCGATCAACTTTGAGCCGGTGGTTGGCGAAATCCTCGAGAAAGTGGACGACGGCCAGATGGGCGTGGTGCTGAAGCGCATGATGGTGCGTGCGGCCTCAAAAGTGGCTGAGCGTTATGGCGTGCAGGCGCTGGTAACCGGCGAAGCGCTGGGCCAGGTCTCCAGCCAGACCCTGACCAACCTGCGTCTGATCGACAACGTGTCAGATACCCTGATCCTGCGTCCGCTGATTTCGCACGACAAAGAACACATCATCGATCTGGCGCGTGAAATCGGTACTGAAGACTTCGCCCGCACCATGCCGGAATACTGCGGTGTGATCTCAAAAAGCCCGACCGTGAAAGCGGTGAAGGCGAAGATCGAAGCGGAAGAAGAAAACTTCGATTTCAGCATACTTGAGAAAGTGGTGGCCGAAGCCTCTAACATTGATATCCGCGAAATCGCCCAGCAGACCGAGCAGGACGTGGTGGAAGTTGAAACCGTAAACGGTTTCGGTCCTGACGACGTGCTGCTGGATATCCGCTCTGTGGATGAGCAGGATGCGAAGCCGTTTGAGCCGGAAGGTGTGGAAGTGGCCTCGCTGCCGTTCTACAAGCTGAGCACCAAATTTGGCGATCTGGATAAGAGCAAAACCTATCTGCTGTGGTGCGAGCGCGGGGTGATGAGCCGTCTGCAGGCGCTCTATCTGCGCGAGCAGGGCTTTACGAATGTGAAGGTGTATCGCCCGTAGTTCATTGCAGGGGAGTACGGCCTGATGCCCTCATCCCGACCCTCTCCCACGGGGAGAGGGCGGAAACATAAAAAACGGCAACCTTTGGTTGCCGTTTTGCTTTTACCTCGCGCCACCCGGCTTTTTTATGCATTACGCTTCGTAATAGTTATAAATTCCCGCCGCCATCACTAACGATGACGCCACTTCATACGCTTTTGCGCGCCCGACCAGCAGCTCGATAATCTTCAGCGCAAAATCAATCGAGGTACCCGGCCCCTGGCTGGTTAACAGGTTTACGCGCGGATCCCAGACCATACGCTTATCCACCCACTGCTCTTCGGGTATTTTATCCTTCAGCGTCGGGAAGCCGGTCATATTGCCAATCGGGAAGATATTGTGCGGCACCAGCACCGTGGCCGCAGCTGCGCAGATGGCGGCGACGATGCGCCCGGAATGGTGAAACTGCCTGACCGTCTCGACCAGCAGCGGGCTGTCGCGGAAACATTCCGCGCCTTTAATACCACCCGGCAGCACGATGACATCGTAATCACCGTCGGCGACCTCTACCAGTGGGGCGTCTGCCACAAGCTTGACCCCACGCGAGCAGGTGATGATCAGATTGCCATCGCTGGCGACGCTCGCGGTCGTGACCTTAATCCCGGCGCGAACCAGCAGGTCGATAGTGGTGACCGCTTCGGTCTCTTCGCTACCAGGGGCGAGGCATACCAGTGCCGACGCGCTCATACTCACTCTCCTTACGTTTAACCTGTTCATACAGAAGGACATTTTCCGGCACGCTGATACCGTGCGCGCGGGCGCGTTTTAACAGGTAACCGGTAATGTAGTCAATTTCGGTATGACGTAACCCACGGATATCCTGCAACATCGAAGAGATGTTCTGGGCGGTACTCTCGATGACCTGTTCAACGTAATAGCGAATATCGTCAACCGAGGTGTGAATGCCCTCGCGCTCCACGACGGCTGCGACCTCAGCGCATAAGGTTGCTACTTCCTGCGGGTGATTTTTAAGCTCACCATTCGGGCAATCCAGCAGGGCGGTCAGGGGATTAATCACGCAGTTTACCGCCAGCTTGCGCCACATTTGCGGGCGAATGTTATTGTGCCAGGCGACATCCGGTAGCACCTGCTGGAAGCGATCCGCCAGATAACTGTAGTCTCCCTCCTGCGCCCTGGCCGGGCCGATGTGGGTCATCCCGCTGGCGACATGAACAATCACGTTGCCGTCGCGGCGGGCCGCATGGGTGGTGATGGCCATTAACAGCGGCTGGGGAACGCTTTTCAGCTCTTCAATGGTCCCCATCCCGTTATGGAGCAACATAATCGGGGAAGTAGGGGGAAGCGTGGACGCCAGCGAGCGTACAGCATCAGAGACCTGCCAGGCTTTCAGGGTGACCAGTAACAGCTCGCTTTGCGCCAGGAAATCAGGGTCGTTGGCGATAAGAGATTCGTTAAAGATACTCCCGTCTTCTTCAATCAGGTTTACACTGCAATAGGGTTGTGGCACGCGCATCCAGCCCTGGACTTCATGTCCCTGTTTGCAAAGCGCGGCGAGCCAGAGTTGTCCCAGTGCCCCGCATCCGAGCACGGTAATTTTCATTGTTCCTCCTCACCTGCAACTGGCCAGGTGTTACAACATGTAGTATAGCGTCGACAACTAAGCTTCTGTTGAGTTATGCCTCGTTGCGGGTATTATGCAACGCAACAAAAGTGAAGGGAGAAGAAAAGATGCCATCTTTCGATATTGTTTCTGAAGTTGATATCCAGGAAGTACGTAACGGCGTGGACAACGCCAGCCGCGAAGTTGAGTCACGCTTCGATTTTCGTGGCGTTGAGGCCAGTTTTGAGCTGAACGACGCGAATAAGACCATTAAGGTACTGAGCGAGTCGGATTTCCAGGTCACACAGTTGCTGGACATTCTGCGCGCCAAGCTGTTGAAGCGCGGCATTGAAGGGACCTCCCTCGATGTGCCGGAAACCTTCGTTCACAGCGGTAAAACCTGGTTTGTTGAAGCCAAACTGAAACAGGGCATTGAGAGCGCAACGCAGAAAAAGATCGTTAAGCTCATCAAAGACAGCAAGCTGAAGGTACAGGCGCAAATCCAGGGCGAAGAGATTCGTGTTACCGGCAAATCCCGCGACGATCTGCAGGGTGTGATGGCGCTGGTGCGCGGCGGCGATCTGGGTCAACCTTTCCAGTTTAAAAACTTCCGCGATTAATCATGTCGGATAAATAAAAAAGAGCCGTGCAAAACGGCTCTTTTTTTTAATTTGCGCTCATCACCTATAAACGATTAAAAATACATTAGCCTGTTTGTTATTTGCGCCCAGATTTAAATTAAGCCGCTGATGTCTCTGTCTTTTTAAGGGGTATGAGGGGGTCGTTAAATACCGTAATGGTATGAATATGCACGGTATTTAATAAAGCCCCAAGAAGGGGCTCAAGAAAAAATTAGCACGCCGGCGATTCGCGCAGCGCCTGCTCGACTTCAAAGCGGTTAGTCACTTTGCTGTCAATTTTGACGTAAGCACTGCGTTCATCCGGGACAATCAATACTTCACTTACCCCTTTCGTTGTTTGCAGGCGCGCTTTTAATACGTCATTAATCTCGACATCTTCTGGAATTTCTACCCGCAAGCTGCTGACGTAGCGCGGTTCTTTCATGGTACTGGCAACCAGGAGCCAGACCATCGCTAATAATGCCCCCGCCAGGAAAACGGTTTGGGAGTCGAATAAACCGTCCACCCAGCCGCCGAGTGCGCCGCCGATCGCCACGCCGAGAAACTGGCTGGTGGAGTAAATGCCCATTGCAGTGCCTTTGTATCCCGCCGGGGACTCTTTACTGATCAGCGACGGCAGCAGGGCTTCCATCAGGTTGAACGCCAGGAAGAAAAGCTGCACACCGGCGATCAGCTCCCAGAAATGCGGGCCCGACCCCCACAGCACAATTTCGGCAATCAGCAGTAACGCCACGCAACCCACGAAGACGCGTTTCATCTTGCGCTTCACTTCGGCGTAAATAATAAAAGGCACCACAGAAACAAAGGAGATCAGCATGGTCACCAGATAAATTTTCCAGTGCTCAGCAGCAGGAAAGCCCGATGCGGCAAGCTGCCCGGGCAGGGCGACAAAGGTCGACATCAGCAGAATGTGCAGACACATAATGCCGAAGTTCAGTTTTAACAGGCGCGGCTCAACGAGAACTTTGCTGAAGCAGCCTTTTACCATCCCGGATTCACGGTTCAGAACGTGATGTTTACTGTCGGGTACGACCCATAGCGTGAGCGCGATCCCGATGGTCGCCAGCACGGCAATCATCCAGAACAGGGCGTGCAGGCCGAGCGAATGGGTAATGATCGGGCCAAGCACCATGGCGATAGCAAAGGTTACGCCAAAGCTGACGCCGATAAACGCCATCGCTTTGGTACGGTTCTGTTCGCGAGTGAGATCTGACAGCAAAGCCATAACGGCGGCGGCAATTGCACCCGAACCCTGTAGGGCACGGCCAAGAATAATTCCCCAGATGGAGTGGGAGAGGGCGGCAATAACGCTGCCAAGAACAAAGATCAGTAGCCCACCAACGATCAGGGGCTTGCGGCCTACACGGTCCGAAAGCAGGCCAAACGGAATCTGAAAGATCGCCTGCGCTAAGCCATAAATACCAATTGCAAGGCCAATCAGCGCCTCGCTGGCCCCCTGCAGCGCCATACCGTACGTGGTCAGAACAGGCAGGACCATAAACATGCCAAGCATCCGCAGCGAGAAAACAGTCCCTAAGCCCCAGGTGGCGCGTAACTCACTTGGCATCATTTTATAATCGTTCATTACCACCTCAATTCAAAAGCAGGCCATAGTGTAGTGCGGGGAAGGGGCGGGGTAAACAAGGGGTTATTTAACAAATGCTACAGACTTAATTAATAGATTTGGCGAATAAAAAAGGGTGCCGAAGCACCCCTTTATTTACCGGTGTGAATTACCACACGTAAGTCAGCAGGCTTTGTGAGTCCGGCACCATAAAGTCGACGGACATCATTACGCTCAGCGCGGTAATGGCGATGATGGAGAAGCCGAACAGCTTGCGCGCCCAGACTTTGTCATCTTCGACTTTATAACCGCGTAGCGCCATTCCCAACCACCAGACGCTCACTGCGGCCGCAACGACCAGATATTTATATCCGGCATAGCCGCCCAGGGAGAGCATCAGCGTAGCAATGGCAAAGGCAATGATGTACAGCGTGATATGGTTCTTCGCCACTGAAATGCCTTTCACCACCGGCAGAACCGGAATGTTCGCTGCCTGATAATCCTTAAAGCGGAAAATCGCAATGGCGTAGGAGTGCGGCATCTGCCACAGGCTAAAGATAGCCAGCAGGATGAACGCACCACTGTCGAACTCGTTGGTGACAGCACAGTAGCCAATCACCGGCGGCGCAGCGCCGGAGAGAGAACCAATCAGCGTACCGTAGACGGAGTGACGTTTCATATACAGGCTATAGACGCCTACATACACCACGAAACCCATCACCCCCAGCCAGCAGGCCAGAGGGTTAGCGCCGAACCACAGCAGCATAAAGCCAGCAATACCCAGCAAGGTGGCGTACACCAGCGAGACGGCAGGAGACATCAGGCCTTTTACCAGCACCCGATTTTTAGTCCTTTCCATCTTCCTGTCGATATCCATGTCGATGTAGTTGTTAAATACACAACCGGACGCGACAACCAGTGACACCCCAACCAGCGTGTAGATAAAGAGGGTGTAGTCGATGCGGCCTTTCGAGGCCAGCAGGAACCCTCCGATCACCGAGATCAGGTTGCCAAAGATGATGCCAGGTTTTGTGACTTGCAGGTATTGCTTAAACATACTCGCCGCTCTTAGTGAACCATCATGTTGTAGTTGAGGTTCCACATGATCCAGATGGAGCCGACTACCAGGATTGCGATGATAATCACGGTAAAGATGAATGCCGTCATGTTCCAGCCTTCATCAGATTTGGTGTTCATGTGCAGGAAGCAAACCAGATGCACCAGAATCTGCACTACCGCGGTAACCAGGACGGTGCCCAGGATTGCCGCGTGAGAAGCAGTACCGCTCATCACCATCCAGAACGGGATCACCGTCAGGATGATCGACAGGATAAAACCTGTCATGTAGGTTTTTACGCTACCGTGGGAAGCGCCATGATCGTTTGAATGACTCATTACATCGCCCCCATCAGATACACAACAGAGAACACACAGATCCACACCACATCCAGGAAGTGCCAGAACAGGCTCAGGCACATGATACGGGTGCGGTTAGTGCTGGTCAGGCCGCGACGGGATACCTGGAACATCAGTACCGCCATCCAGATCAGACCGGAGGTCACGTGCAGACCGTGGGTACCAACCAGCGCGAAGAACGCTGACAGGAAACCACTGCGATCCGGGCCGAAGCCTTCAGCAATCAGGTGATGGAATTCATAGATTTCCATCCCGATAAAGCCAGCACCAAACAGCCAGGTCAACGCCAGCCAGGAGACAACCTGGCTTTTGTTGTTCTTATACATGGCAATTGCGGCCATGCCGTAGGTGATGGAGCTGAATAACAGCAGTGCGGTTTCAACCAGAACGAACGGCAGCTCGAAAATGTCCTTACCGGTCGGGCCGCCCGCTGTGCCGTTCACCAGAACGGCATAGGTTGCGAACAGACAGCAGAACAGAATGCAGTCGCTCATCAGGTAGATCCAGAAACCGAAGACTTTCATCGGCCCTGTATCATGGTGCCCGTGTTCATGCGCATGGGCAGTCGCGTGGGTTAAAGTATCAGTTGCCATTTTTCAGCCCCGCTTTAGCAATCTCGTCGAAATGCTGTTTTTCCAGGATTTCAACTTCACGGACTGGTACGTAGTAGTCCACGTCCTCATCAAAGCTCTTCACAATCCAGCTGATCACGATGCCAGCAAAGCCGACAATCGCAAGCCACCAGATGTGCCAGATCATGGCGAAACCAAATACCGTAGCGAAGGCGGCGATAACCATACCCGCAGCGCTGTTTTTCGGCATGTGGATCTCTTCGTAATGCGCTGGCTGTTTGTACGCTTCGCCTTTCTCTTTCATTTCCCAGAATGCGTCACGCTCATGAATGTGCGGCACAACGGCAAAGTTATAGAACGGCGGTGGAGAAGAGGTTGCCCACTCCAGCGTACGGCCACCCCATGGGTCACCGGTCAGGTCACGGTTCTGCTCACGGTCACGAATAGAGACGTAGAACATAATCAGCTGAGACGCGATACCACAGGCAATCAGCGCTGCACCGACAGCTGCAACAACCAGCATTGGGTGGAACTGCGGATCGATCTGCTGGCTCAGACGACGGGTCATACCCATGAAGCCCAGCACGTACAGCGGCATAAATGCTACGAAGAAGCCGATGATCCAGAACCAGAACGCGCGTTTACCCCATTTTTCATTCAGCGTGAAGCCGAACGCTTTTGGCCACCAGTAGGTTACGCCAGCGAAGCAGCCGAAGACGACGCCGCCGATGATAACGTTATGGAAGTGCGCAATCAGGAACAGGCTGTTGTGCAGAACGAAGTCAGCACCCGGTACGGCCAGCAGTACACCGGTCATCCCACCAACGGAGAAGGTGACGATGAAGCCGATAGTCCACAGCATTGCTGAGTGGAACTGGATACGGCCCTGGTACATGGTGAACAGCCAGTTGAAGATCTTAACCCCGGTTGGGATCGCGATAATCATGGTGGTAATACCGAAGAAGGCGTTTACGTTCGCGCCCGCACCCATGGTGAAGAAGTGGTGCAGCCAAACGATGAACGACAGAACGGTAATACATACGGTTGCCCACACCAGCGAGGTGTAACCAAACAGACGCTTACGTGAGAAGGTCGCTGCGATTTCGGAGAACACACCGAAGACCGGCAGAACCAGGATATACACTTCAGGGTGACCCCATGCCCAAATCAGGTTGATGTACATCATCATGTTGCCGCCCATATCATTGGTAAAGAAATGGGTGCCCAGATAGCGATCCAGGGTCAGCAGCGCGACGGTAACAGTCAGAATTGGGAAGGAAGCGATAATCAGGATGTTGGCGCACAGAGATGCCCAGGTAAATACTGGCATCTTGAACATCGTCATACCTGGTGCACGCATCTTCAGGATGGTCACAAAGAAGTTAATACCGGTCAGGGTAGTACCGACACCGGAGAGCTGCAGCGCCCAAATCCAGTAATCAACACCTACGCCTGGACTGTATTCAATCCCTGACAGCGGCGGATAAGCCAGCCAACCGGTCTGCGCGAACTCACCTACGCCCAGAGAAAGGTTAACCAGAATCACACCGACAACCGTGAACCAGAAGCTCAGGTTGTTCAGGAACGGGAACGCAACGTCGCGCGCGCCGATTTGCAGCGGCACAACCACGTTCATCAGACCGATAACCAGCGGCATCGCCACGAAGAAGATCATAATCACGCCGTGCGCGGTAAAGATCTGGTCGTAGTGGTGCGGTGGCAGGAAGCCTGCTTCACCCGCAGACGCAAGAGCCTGCTGGCTACGCATCATGATTGCATCGGCAAAGCCACGAATTAACATGACGATACCGACGACGCAGTACATGATACCGAGTTTTTTGTGGTCAACCGAAGTCAGCCACTCATTCCACAAGTAGCTCCACTTACCGAAGTAAGTGATCAAGCCCAGTAAGGCTGCGCCACCGATGACAATGGCAGCAATCGTAACCATGATAATCGGCTCATGGTACGGCACTGCATCCAGTGTTAATTTTCCGAACATTTTCTTCCTCGGCCCCTTAGTGAGAGGTTTCCGCGTGGCTCATGTCCATGCCTTCCATCCCTTCGTGCTTGCTATGCTCGCCTTCAGGTTGGGTCAGGTCCATGCTCTTGCCGTGGTCCATAAATTTGCCAATAACGTCTTTGAACAAATTCGGTTTCACGTTAGAGAAGTACTCCACCTTGTTGTATTCGCTAGGTGTTGCCACTTTGTCGAACGTAGCCATGTCAGACATGGTGTTCGGAGACTGTTTCGCTTTAGCAACCCACTGGTCGAAAGCGGCACGGTCCGGCGTGGCAATGGCTTTGAACTTCATACCAGAGAAGCCCGGGCCACTGTAGCTGGCGGAGATACCATCATAGGTGCCTGCTTCATTCGCGATCAGGTGCAGGTTGGTCTGCATACCGGCCATCGCGTAAATCTGGCTACCCAGACGCGGAATAAAGAAGGAGTTCATCACGGAGTTAGACGTTACTTTGAACTGCACCGGGACGTTCGCCGGGAAGGCGATTTCATTCACGGTAGCAATGCCCTGTTCCGGGTAGATGAAGAACCATTTCCAGTCCATGGAGACGACTTCGATCGTAATCGGTTTCTCATCGTGAACCAGCGGTTTTGCAGGTTCGAGCGCGTGAGTGGTTTTCCATGTCAGTACGGCAAGGAACAGGATGATCAGAATTGGCACCGTCCAGACCACAGCTTCCACTTTATTGGAGTGTGACCAGTTAGGGCTATACTTCGCATCTTTGTTGCTCGCACGATACTTCCAGGCGAAACCAACAGCCATCAAGATGGCGGGAATCACGACGATCATCATCAGGCCGAAAGCCGTCAGAATGAGCGAACGTTGCTCCAGTCCAATCTGTCCTTTGGGGTCTAGCAGCGCAGAATCACAGCCACTGAGTAAAACAGTGCCTGCAAATAACGACAACCATCCCAAACATTTATTGTATTTCCTAAGTGTCATTTAACGACCTCAATTCCACGGGGACCTGGTGGCGTTTAAAGTGTGCGGGCATTTTACGGGAAGGTTACATTACTGTAAACATCATTAGACCTGTGTCAGGAACGTGTTACCGGGTTCTGCCAGGGAAGTCACAGTTGTTACAAATTATAGCGGTTTTCCAGACGCAAGCACCGTCAGCCGGGCTTTATAACGAAACAGACTCTGCGGGAGGGGTAAAAAGGGCAATTGGTATAACCATTGCTAAAAACATACAAATAATTAACAAATAATCATCAATAAAGAGACAAATAAAAAACGTAAAATTAATGTTTCGTTTGCTGAATCGGTTAACGAAAAATATCTTTTATTCCCCGTTCCAGTAATTTCCAGAATTCTAAGAGGCACGAAACAACAAATATAATTTTGGATTGAGCAAACTTATTTGACGTTATAATTTACCAGGGTGATTACAACAGGAAATAACATTTTGCGAGGGTTTTACGCATTTTGGGTTTCACGCATTGCCAGGTAGTCCAGAAGCGCCCCGGTCAGGATCCCGGTTACGGCCAGCAGTGCACCAACGTCCAGCAGAAGCAGGCTAAACGGCAGTGCGAGGGCGGTGGTGGCATTAACGATCGCCACGATGAGCCACAGGGCCAGGGTCAAACATCCTACCAGCAATATTCCTGACGCGAAGCGATAGGCCGCCGGGAAACGCGTCCTGACCATAAAGTGTTCTGTCTGCTGAGTATATTCCAGCGAGCGACGGCATATTAACAGCAACAGTAGCCCAGGAATGGCCGCAAAGACGGAGAAGAGATAAAACTCCGCCCAACCGTGCGCTTCCACAAACCAGCCCGCAATAGGACCGACGTAGACCCTCCCTACGGCAGAGAGCGCAGAGAGCAGGGCGAACTGGGTCGCGGAGAAGGATTTATTGCACAGCGTCATCAGCAGGGCGACAAAGGCTGCCGTTCCCATCCCGCCGCACAGGTTTTCAAAGAACACCGCCGTCGCCATGCTGAGCATATGCTTATCGGTGATGGCGAGCAGCCAGTAACCGGCATTCGACAACCCTTGCAGGATGCCGAAAATCATCAGGGCACGGAACAGGCTTAAGCGCTGCATCAGGACGCCGCCATACAGCGCGCCGATGATAGTAGCAATCAGCCCCAGCGTCTTATTCACCACGCCCACTTCCCCCGCATCGAAGCCCACGCCGCGGATCAAAAAGGTGGTCGTCAGGCTCATGGCGAACGCATCACCGAGCTTATACAACACAATCAGCAGCAGAATGAGCCAGGCATTGTTGCGGCCAAAGAAGTCGCGCAGCGGTTCCGCAACGGCCTGCTCAAGTGAGCGAGGAACGGGAATAACATCGCTTGGTTCAGGCGCGAGGAAGGTGGCAATCATGCAGGGGATCAGCAGGACGGCCATCAGCCAGTACATACCCTGCCAGCCGAGATAGCGGTCTGCCAGCCATAAGGCCAGCCCACCGGAAACCAGCATCCCCAGACGATAACCCAGAACGCTGATTGCAGCCCCGGCGCCACGCTCTTCGGCCGAGAGCACGTCGGTTTTCCAGGCATCGAAAACGATATCCTGGGACGCAGAACAAAAGGCAATCACTACCGCCAGCGCGGCCATCCAGCGAAGCTGCGACGTGGGTTCAAGGAAGCCCATCGCGGCGATCGCCAGCAGCAGCATCGCCTGAGTCATTAATAACCAGCCACGACGCCTGCCGAGGAAAGGCGGGGTGTAGCGGTCCATCATCGGCGACCACAAAAACTTAAAGACATAGGCCTGGCCGACCAGTGAGAAGAAGCCGATGGTTTTAAGATCGATATCTTCTACGGTCATCCAGGCCTGTAACGTGCCCGATGTCAGTGCAAGGGGTAAACCGGAGGCGAAACCGAGGATCAGCAGGATAGCTGATTTGGGCTGCTGGAAAATACGTAAGTATTGACTGGACATGAGCAGGCAAACTGACCCGACCGGGCGTCGGGTCAGCAGGCAGTATTAACGTGCGTTCTGCTTGATGAATTCGTGAATGCTGGTGTCCTGCGCCATATCGGCGATGGTGTCGGTCAGCACGCTGTTCACGGCATTAGCGATATTGGTGTTGGTGGCCTGGAAGGCACCTTCAACAGAATAGCTTGCACGGTAGTTCTTGTTCATCTTGTTGCCGTTTTTCGCGGTGGCGATGATGGCGATATCGGCTTTGGTCGCAATGTTGTAGCGCACGTTGCCCTGCGAGACGTCAGCGTACAGGTTGTTAACGATGATCTGCAGATCAACTGCACCGCTTGGGCCAACCATGTAGCCGCGTGACGTCATTTGCTTCTCGAGCACTTCCTGCAGCAGGAAACGCAGATCGCGGGAGGCGGTGAGCGTCACCAGCTGGTTATCACGGGTTACTTTCGCCAGCGCCTGGTCTTTACGCTGATCCGCGCCGTTGATGCTGACAGTGACGCCCATCAGGCTTGGATCCTGCTGCGGCAGCGTGATCTTCGGAGAAACATCAATGGTAGTCGGTGGGGTTGCACAGCCGGCCAGCATAAACAGGGCGACCATCGGGAAAAGAAGTTTTTTTAACATGTTCTGGCTCTCAACGAATCGTAGACATATATAGAAAAAAATTGCCGCCATCATAACATCGCCAACGGCAAGGGGAAGTGGTCAACGCATGTAAATTCATCGCCTTGTCTGAAAACTGACCACCTGAAACGCTTTTCCGTTATCTGAGCGACAAAACGACTCTCCCCTTATATGACTTCATACAGTTGAATGAGAAAATCAGATGAAAGCTAAATTTTTGTTGTCTTCTTGTTATGCAAGCGGTAAAAGCGGCTAATATTTAAAGGGATGGGTGACATCTCAGCGTTGTCGGAGGAGTAATTTCATGATGATACGTGAACAGATTGAAGATAAGTTAAGGGCGGCCTTTGAACCTGTGTTCCTTGAAGTCGTCGACGAAAGCTATCGTCATAACGTACCGGCAGGCTCTGAGAGCCACTTCAAAGTGGTGCTGGTCAGCGATCGTTTCACTGGTGAGCGTTTTCTCAATCGTCACCGTATGATTTACGGAACCTTGACGGAAGAGCTTTCGACCACGGTCCATGCGCTGGCGTTGCACACTTACACGATCAAAGAGTGGAAAGGTCTGCAGGATACGATTTTTGCATCGCCACCGTGCCGGGGAGCCGGGACGATCGCCTAAGAAATCCAGTTTGCAACAGCGGGAGCTTTTCCAGTATGTTGCGTAAAGATTACGTCAAAACGGCCTGCGGGCCGTTTTGTTTTGTCCGGGTTTAGGGCCGGTGGCGCGATTTTAAGGCCGAAAATAGCCTGAAATTGTGAAAAAAGCCGCAGCAACATGCGCCAACCGTTCTCGACTCACTAAAGTGATGCCGCTATAATGCCGCGTCTTAATATGAATGTCTTCGGGATGATTCTGGCGACAGGGAATGTGAATCTGCTAAGAGAGCATCCCGGTATTGCGAGGCAAATTCAGAGTTGACCGAGCACTGTGATTTTTTTGAGGTATAAAGATGCAAGTTTCAGTTGAAACCACTCAAGGCCTTGGCCGCCGTGTAACGATTACAATCGCTGCTGACAGCATCGAAAACGCTGTAAAAAGCGAGCTGGTCAACGTAGCAAAGAAAGTCCGTATTGACGGCTTCCGCAAGGGCAAAGTACCGATGAATGTTGTTGCTCAGCGTTATGGCGCTTCTGTTCGCCAGGACGTGCTGGGTGACCTGATGAGCCGCAACTTCGTTGACGCGATCATCAAAGAAAAAATCAACCCAGCCGGTTCCCCGACCTATGTTCCGGGCGAATACAAAATGGGCGAAGACTTCACCTACGCAGTAGAGTTCGAAGTTTACCCGGAAGTTGAGCTGAAAGGTCTGGACGCGATCGAAGTTGAAAAACCAATCGTTGAAGTCACTGAAGCCGACGTTGACGGCATGCTGGACACCCTGCGTAAGCAGCAGGCGACCTGGAAAGACAAAGACGGCGCTGCTGATGCAGAAGACCGCGTCACCATCGACTTCTCCGGCTCTGTAGACGGCGAAGAGTTCGAAGGCGGCAAAGCGTCTGACTTCGTACTGGCAATGGGCCAGGGTCGTATGATCCCAGGCTTCGAAGACGGTATCAAAGGCCACAGCGCAGGTGAAGAGTTCACTATCGACGTGACCTTCCCGGAAGAGTACCACGCTGAAAACCTGAAAGGTAAAGCCGCGAAGTTCGCGATTACCCTGAAGAAAGTTGAAGACCGCGAACTGCCAGAACTGACTGCAGATTTCATCAAACGTTTCGGCGTTGAAGATGGTTCTGTTGAAGGCCTGCGTGCAGAAGTGCGTAAAAACATGGAACGCGAGCTGAAAGGCGCTGTGCGTAACCGCGTTAAGTCTCAGGCGATCGAAGGTCTGGTTAAAGCTAACGAAATCGAGATCCCATCTGCTCTGATCGACAGCGAAATCGACGTTCTGCGTCGCCAGGCTGCACAGCGTTTCGGTGGCAATGAGAAGCAAGCTCTGGAACTGCCTCGTGAGCTGTTCGAAGAGCAGGCTAAACGCCGCGTTGTTGTTGGCCTGCTGCTGGGCGAAGTCATTCGTACCCACGAGCTGAAAGCTGACGAAGAGCGTGTTAAAGGTCTGATCGAAGAGATGGCTTCTGCCTATGAAGATCCATCAGAAGTGGTTGCTTTCTACGGCAGCAACAAAGAGCTGATGGAAAACATGCGCAACGTTGCACTGGAAGAGCAGGCTGTTGAAGCCGTTCTGGCCAAAGCAAAAGTGTCTGAAAAAGCCACCTCTTTCAACGAACTGATGAACCAACAGGCTTAATTCTGCCTGCTTCGTTTAAAGTTTGAGCAAAAAACCCGTTGCCTTCCGGCGGCGGGTTTTTTTTATCACACTTATAAAACACGAAGCGTGATAAAACGCCTTTTCAGTGTTAGCGTTAAAACAAAAGATTGTTATGCTTGAATTAGGGCTGAGCCGTCCCCATTAGTGGGAAAGGTAGTATTAAAGAGACTGGCTGATAATCCGTCCACAAGGTTACAATCAGTACAGCAGGTATTTTCATTTTTTTATCCAGGAGACGGAAATGTCATACAGTGGCGAACGAGATAACTTTGCACCCCATATGGCGCTGGTGCCAATGGTTATTGAACAAACCTCTCGAGGTGAACGTTCTTTTGATATCTACTCCCGTCTGCTTAAAGAACGCGTTATCTTCATGACTGGCCAGGTGGAAGACCACATGGCGAACCTGATCGTAGCGCAGATGCTGTTTCTGGAAGCGGAAAACCCGGAAAAAGACATTTACCTGTACATCAACTCCCCAGGCGGCGTGATCACTGCCGGGATGTCCATTTACGATACCATGCAGTTCATCAAGCCTGATGTGAGCACCATTTGTATGGGCCAGGCGGCATCGATGGGCGCATTCCTGCTGACTGCAGGGGCAAAAGGCAAGCGCTTCTGCCTGCCGAATTCGCGCGTAATGATTCACCAGCCGCTGGGCGGGTACCAGGGCCAGGCGACAGATATTGAAATTCATGCCCGTGAAATCCTGAAAGTTAAAGGGCGCATGAATGAACTTATGGCTCATCATACGGGTCAATCATTAGAGCAGATCGAGCGCGATACCGAGCGCGATCGCTTCCTGTCCGCACCAGAGGCAGTAGAGTACGGCTTAGTCGACTCCATTTTGACCCACCGTAATTGATGCCCACGGCGCGGGTGTGCCGCTATACTATGGTAGGGCGGCACCTTGCTTACGAGCAGCCTGCGTCTGAGAATGGCATTTGCGTCGTCATGTGCGGCACAAAGAACTTAAAAAGAGGTTTTGACTCATGACAGATAAACGCAAAGATGGATCGGGCAAACTGCTTTATTGCTCTTTTTGCGGCAAAAGCCAGCATGAAGTGCGCAAACTGATTGCCGGGCCATCCGTGTATATCTGCGACGAATGTGTCGACTTATGTAACGACATCATCCGCGAAGAGATTAAAGAAGTCGCACCACACCGTGAGCGCAGCGCGTTACCTACACCGCATGAGATCCGTCATCATCTTGATGATTATGTCATCGGCCAGGAACAGGCTAAAAAAGTGCTGGCAGTGGCGGTGTACAACCACTACAAACGTCTGCGTAACGGGGATAACAGCAACGGCGTTGAGCTGGGCAAAAGTAACATTTTGCTGATCGGTCCAACCGGTTCCGGTAAAACCCTGCTGGCAGAGACCCTGGCACGTCTGCTGGATGTTCCGTTTACCATGGCGGATGCCACCACCCTGACCGAAGCCGGTTATGTGGGTGAAGATGTGGAAAACATCATCCAGAAACTGCTGCAGAAGTGCGATTACGACGTACAGAAAGCCCAGCGCGGGATCGTGTATATCGATGAGATCGACAAAATCTCACGTAAATCCGATAACCCGTCCATCACCCGTGATGTATCCGGTGAAGGCGTCCAGCAGGCTCTGCTGAAACTGATCGAAGGAACGGTTGCTGCTGTTCCGCCGCAGGGAGGCCGTAAGCATCCTCAGCAGGAGTTCCTGCAGGTTGATACGTCTAAAATCCTGTTTATCTGTGGCGGTGCATTTGCTGGCCTGGATAAAGTCATTGCTAACCGTGTTGAAACCGGCTCGGGTATTGGTTTTGGCGCAACGGTGAAGGCGAAGTCTGAAAAAGCAAAAGAGGGCGAACTGCTGACCCAAGTGGAGCCAGAAGATCTGATCAAGTTTGGTCTGATCCCTGAATTCATCGGCCGTCTGCCGGTTGTCGCCACGCTGACAGAGCTGAGTGAAGATGCGCTGATTCAGATCCTGAAAGAGCCGAAAAACGCCCTTACCAAACAGTATCAGGCGTTGTTCAATCTGGAAGGCGTTGAGCTGGAGTTCCGCGACGAAGCGCTGGATGCGATCGCTAAAAAAGCGATGGCGCGTAAAACCGGTGCACGTGGTCTGCGTTCGATCGTTGAAGCAGCCCTGCTCGATACCATGTACGATCTTCCTTCAATGGAAGAAGTTGAGAAAGTGGTTATCGACGAGTCCGTCATCGCCGGCCAAAGCAAGCCGCTGCTGATTTACGGTACCCCGGAAGCCCAGCAGGCCTCTGGCGAATAATTCACCAGGGCATACAAGCAGTTAATCAAAAAGGGGGGATTTTATCCCCCCTTTTATTTTTCCGTAAACATGGCGTTGAATGTGTGGGAATCATCCCCATATACTGGATTACATGTTTATGGTTGCATGAAGCACAGTCCTGCAACCTGATTACCTGGCGGACACTAAACTAAGAGAGAGCTCTATGAATCCTGAGCGTTCTGAACGCATTGAAATCCCCGTATTGCCGTTGCGCGATGTGGTGGTTTATCCGCACATGGTCATACCCTTATTTGTAGGGCGGGAAAAATCTATCCGTTGCCTTGAAGCCGCCATGGATCATGATAAAAAAATCATGCTGGTTGCGCAGAAAGAAGCATCAACGGATGAGCCGGGTGTAAACGATCTGTTCACCGTCGGAACCGTGGCCTCTATTTTACAAATGCTGAAGCTGCCTGATGGCACCGTGAAGGTGCTGGTCGAGGGGCTGCAGCGTGCGCGTATTACCACGCTATCTGATGATGGCGAACACTTCGCAGCAAAAGCCGAATACCTGGACTCGCCTCAGCTTGATGAGCGTGAGCAAGAGGTGCTGGTACGCACCGCCATCAGTCAGTTTGAAGGCTATATCAAGCTGAACAAAAAAATCCCACCAGAAGTGCTGACGTCGCTGAACAGCATCGACGATCCTGCACGCCTGGCTGACACCATCGCTGCACACATGCCGCTGAAGCTGGCTGACAAACAGTCCGTGCTGGAGATGTCCGACGTTAACGAGCGTCTGGAATATCTGATGGCGATGATGGAATCTGAAATCGATCTGCTGCAGGTTGAGAAACGCATTCGCAACCGCGTGAAAAAGCAGATGGAGAAATCTCAGCGCGAGTACTATCTGAATGAGCAGATGAAGGCCATTCAGAAAGAACTGGGTGAGATGGATGACGCACCTGACGAAAACGAAGCGCTGAAGCGTAAAATCGACGCGGCGAAAATGCCGAAAGAGGCAAAAGAGAAGGCCGAAGCAGAACTGCAGAAGCTGAAAATGATGTCTCCAATGTCAGCGGAAGCCACGGTTGTTCGCGGCTATATCGAGTGGATGGTTCAGGTTCCGTGGAACGCCCGCAGCAAGGTCAAAAAAGACCTGCGCCAAGCGCAGGAGATCCTGGATACCGACCACTACGGTCTGGAGCGCGTCAAAGACCGCATCCTTGAGTATCTCGCGGTTCAAAGCCGTGTTAACAAGCTCAAAGGCCCAATTCTCTGTCTGGTAGGGCCGCCAGGGGTGGGTAAAACCTCTCTGGGTCAGTCTATTGCTAAAGCGACCGGACGTAAGTACATCCGTATGGCGCTGGGCGGCGTGCGTGACGAAGCGGAAATCCGCGGTCACCGTCGGACCTATATCGGTTCGATGCCAGGCAAACTTATCCAGAAAATGGCAAAAGTAGGGGTTAAAAACCCGCTGTTCCTGCTGGATGAGATCGACAAAATGTCTTCCGACATGCGCGGCGATCCGGCTTCAGCCCTGCTTGAAGTGCTGGATCCAGAGCAGAACGTGGCGTTCAGCGATCACTACCTGGAAGTGGACTACGACCTCAGCGATGTGATGTTCGTGGCGACCTCCAACTCCATGAACATCCCGGCACCGCTGCTGGATCGTATGGAAGTGATCCGTCTTTCTGGTTACACCGAAGACGAAAAACTGAACATTGCCCGTCGTCACTTGCTGTCGAAGCAGATTGAACGTAACGCACTGAAAGAAAGCGAATTGACCGTTGAAGACAGCGCGATCATCGGCATCATTCGCTATTACACCCGTGAAGCGGGCGTGCGTAGCCTGGAGCGTGAAATCTCCAAGCTGTGTCGTAAGGCGGTCAAACAGCTGCTGCTCGATAAGAGCCTGAAGCACATCGTTATTAACGGCGACAACCTGCACGAATACCTTGGTGTTCAGCGTTACGACTATGGTCGTGCTGACAGCGAGAACCGTGTAGGCCAGGTAACGGGTCTGGCGTGGACGGAAGTGGGCGGCGATCTGCTGACCATTGAAACCGCCTGTGTGCCGGGTAAAGGCAAGCTGACCTACACCGGCTCGTTGGGTGAAGTCATGCAGGAGTCCATTCAGGCTGCGCTGACCGTGGTGCGTGCGCGTGCGGAAAAACTGGGTATCAACCCGGATTTCTACGAAAAACGCGACATCCACGTTCACGTACCGGAAGGGGCGACGCCGAAAGACGGCCCGAGCGCCGGTATCGCGATGTGTACTGCCTTGGTTTCCTGCCTGACCGGCAACCCGGTGCGTGCCGACGTGGCGATGACCGGTGAAATCACCCTGCGTGGCCAGGTTCTGCCAATTGGCGGTTTGAAAGAAAAACTGCTGGCAGCCCACCGTGGTGGCATTAAAACGGTCCTCATCCCGTATGAGAACAAGCGCGATCTGGAAGAAATCCCGGATAACGTTATCGCCGATCTGGAAATCCATCCTGTGAAACGCATTGAGGAAGTTCTGACCCTTGCACTGCAGAATGAGCCTTCCGGTATGCAGGTTGTAACCGCAAAATAGTGACCTCGCGCAAAGAGCGTCAATAAAAACAAGGCTGGTAAGCTAATTCGGGCTTGCCAGCCTTTTTTTGTATAGCTAATTTAGATTGCTGATTAGGCCAACCATCAACAACGGGTGTTGTAAGGTCATGGCAGGCCTGATATAACTGCTGCGCGGTCGCGTTTTGAAGGACTCAGGCGCGATATAAATTATAAAGAGAGGAAGAGAAGAGTGAATAAATCTCAACTGATTGACAAAATTGCTGCGGGTGCTGACATCTCCAAAGCTGCGGCTGGACGTGCGTTAGATGCTTTGATTGCTTCTGTTACCGAATCTCTGCAGGCTGGGGACGACGTGGCGCTGGTAGGTTTTGGTACTTTTGCTGTTAAAGAGCGTGCTGCCCGTACTGGCCGCAACCCTCAGACCGGCAAAGAGATCACCATCGCTGCTGCTAAAGTTCCGGGCTTCCGCGCCGGCAAAGCGCTGAAAGACGCAGTAAACTGATCGCTTTCTTACGTCAGGGAAGTTGAAAAGTACAAGGGCGCATCATTTGATGTGCCTTTTTTGTTTGTCCAGACCTGATTTATGTGAGTTTATGCGAGTTGTGGGCTGACAATCGCCCCGGTTTCTTGTCACAATACGTCTTTACGCGCTGCGGTCAGGATTTCCGCCAGCGTCAGGTCACCAGTCACCTACAGCGGAGTGTGGTTACACCATGATGGACAGCTTACGCACGGCTGCTAACAGTCTCGTGCTCAAGATTATTTTTGGTATCATTATCGTGTCGTTCATTTTGACCGGCGTGAGCGGATACCTGATTGGCGGTAGTGCAAACTACGCCGCAAAAGTGAACGACCAGGAAATCAGCCGTGGGCAGTTTGAGAATGCTTTTGCGGGTGAACGTAACCGCATGCAGCAACAGCTGGGCGATCAGTTCTCTGAACTGGCGGCGAATGAAGGGTACATGAAAAACCTGCGCCAGCAGACGCTGAACCGTCTCATCGACGAAGCACTGCTGGATCAGTATGCCCGTGAAATCGGTCTGAGCATCAGCGACGATCAGGTTAAGAAAGCCATTTTCTCCACCCCGGCTTTCCAGAATAACGGCAAATTCGATAACACCCGCTATAACGCTATCGTGAACCAGATGGGGGTGACGCCGGATCAATATGCTCAGGCGCTGCGTAACCAGCTGACCACTCAGCAACTGATCAACGCCGTAGTGGGCACCGACTTCATGCTGAAAGGCGAAGCGGATGAACTGGCGACGCTGGTTTCTCAGCAGCGCGTGGTGCGTGAAGCTACCTTCGACGTCAACGCTCTTGCGGCTAAACAGCAGGCAAGCGACGAAGAAGTGAAAAGCTACTACGAGCAGAACAAGAACAACTTCACTTCCCCGGAGCAGTTCCGCGTAAGCTACATCAAGCTGGATGCGGCTGCGATGCAGGAAAACGCTACCGATGCGGAGATCCAGACTTACTACGATCAGCATCAGGACCAGTTCACCCAGCCACAGCGTAACCGTTACAGCGTCATTCAGACCAAAACTGAAGCCGATGCCAAAGCGGCCCTGGACGAGCTGAACAAAGGCACCGACTTCGCGACGGTCGCGAAAGAGAAATCCACCGATATCATCTCTGCGAAAAACGGCGGTGACATGGGCTGGCTGGAAGAGGGCACCACCCCGGACGAGCTGAAAAATGCGGGTCTGAAAGAGAAAGGTCAACTTTCTGGTGTGATCAAATCCTCCGTCGGTTTCCTGGTGGTGCGTCTGGATGACATCACCCCTGCGACCACCAAACCACTGGCTGACGTCCGTGATGATATCGCGGCGAAAGTGAAGCAAGAGAAAGCGCTGGATGGCTTCTATGCGTTGCAGCAGAAAGTGAGCGACGCGGCCAGCAATGACAACGAATCGCTGGCGGGCGCTGAGCAGGCTGCAGGTGCGAAAGCGGTAACCACCGGTTGGTTCAGTCATGACAACCTCCCGGAAGAGCTGAACTTCAAGCCGGTTGCGGATGCGATCTTTGGTGGCGGTCTGGTGGGCGAAAACGGTACCCCGGGCAGCAACTCTGACATCATCACCGTCGATGGCGATCGCGCCTTTGTTCTGCGCGTGAGCGATCACAAGCCAGAAGCGATCAAGCCACTGGACGAAGTGAAAGATCAGATTACTGCCCTGGTGAAACATAACAAAGCCGTGCAACAGGCCAAGCTGGACGCTGAAAAGCTGCTGGCTGACCTGAAAGCAGGTAAAGGTGACGAGGCGCTGAAAGCGGCTGGCCTGAGCTTTGGCGAGGCGAAGACGCTGAGCCGTACCGGTCAGGATCCGATCAGCCAGGCGGCGTTTGGTCTGAGCCTGCCGGCAAAAGACAAGCCGAGCTTCGGTATCGCCAACGATATGCAGGGCAACGTAGTGGTTCTGGCGCTGGACGAAGTGAAAGCGGGCACCATGCCGGAAGCGCAGAAGAAAGCGATGGTTCAGGGTATCACCCAGAACAACGCGCAAATCACCTTCGAAGCCCTGATGAGCAACCTGCGTAAAGACGCCAAAATCAAGCTGGGCGATATTATGACCCAGCAGTAATTACGTCGCTGCTCGCAAATCTGAGCAACGTAATGCAACAACTAAAGGCCGCTTTCGCGGCCTTTTCCATTTCTGCAATCTGCTGTTTGTCCCGGTGAAGCGGCCCGTTTAAGGTGAGTGGGCTGTCAACAAACAAGGAGAAAACAGCATGAAACATGGAATTAAAGCCCTTTTTATTACGCTTGCCCTTGCTTCTGCCGGGATGAGTCATAGCGTGCTGGCGGCGACACCAGCCGCCAAAACACAGGCTATGCAGGGCAAATCCGATGCACCGCCCCTCGCCGCCTCACCCCAGCCGTCGAAAGCGGCGGAAGCGGAGAAAGAGCGGATCAGCATCAATTCCGCTCCGGCGGAGGAGCTGGCACGGGTGATGAACGGTGTGGGGCTGAAGAAAGCCCAGGCGATTGTCAGTTACCGGGAAGAGTACGGCCCGTTTAAAACGCTTGATGACCTGAAACAGGTGCCTGGAATGGGCGCGGCGCTGGTGGAGCGTAATCTTGCTAATCTGACGCTGTAATAACTTGCACAGTGGCTAAAATTTGCCAGGATAAAGAGGTCATACCAGTTATGACCTCTGAATCTTATAAATAATAACCCTGAAGGCTATTGCGCTATGCAGACCCAAATAAAAGTACGCGGTTATCACCTTGATGTTTATCAACACGTTAATAACGCTCGTTATCTTGAGTTTCTCGAAGAGGCGCGCTGGGAAGGGCTGGAAAACAGCGACAGTTTTCAATGGATGACCGAGCGTCGTATCGCCTTTGTGGTGGCGAATATCAACATTAACTATCGTCGCCCCGCGGTACTCAGCGACCTGCTCACCATCACCAGTCAGCTTCAGCAGTTGAACGGTAAAAGCGGGGTGCTAAGTCAGGTGGTGACGCTGGAGCCGGAAGGACAGGTGGTGGCAGATGCGTTAATTACCTTTGTCTGCATCGATCTGAAAACGCAGAAAGCGTTGCCGCTGGAAGGGGAACTCCGTGAGAAGCTGGAGCTGTTAATCAAATAACCCCGCTGTGCATGCCGGGCGAAGCGGATCCTTCACCCGGCAGACTGGCCCGCTTAGTTAAGACCGGTTTTCTTTTTCAGGGCCGCCATCACCCCGGCTTTATCGGCAAGATAGTGATTCAGGCCGTTAGCGCGCAGATTACAGGCGGCGCAATGGCCGCAGCCATCACCCTGAATGCCGTTATAGCAGGTCAGCGTTTCGTTACGCACCAGATCCAGTTTGCCCCAGTAGTCAGCCAGCGCCCAGGTTTCGGCTTTATCGAGCCACATTAGCGGCGTTTCGAAGCGGATATCTTTAGCCATGCCAAGATTTACGGCATGGTTTAGGGCTTTCACGAACTCGTCGCGGCAGTCCGGGTAGCCGGAGAAGTCGGTTTCACACACGCCGGTAATAACAGCCTCGGCTTTCACCTGGTAGGCATAGATGGCGGTCAGGGTCAGGAAAAGAATATTACGTCCCGGCACAAAGGTATTTGGGATCCCCTCGGCATCCGGTTCGTAGTCCGGCACCGGAATACTGTCGCGGGTGAGGCTGCTCACCGCCAGTTCGTTGAGCAGGGTGACGTCCAGAACCTTATGCGCCCGTGCGCCGAGTTTCACAGCCAGTTTCTGCGCGACCTTAATCTCTTCGCTATGGCGCTGACCATAGTCAAAAGTCACACAATGGACTTCATCATATTGCTGCAGAGCCTGAACCAGACAGGTGGTGGAGTCCTGGCCTCCACTGAACACGACAACGGCACGTTTCATTAGTCTTCCCAACTTTGACGATTAAAGACCTATGTTAACGTCTGCCCGTGGCGGCGACCAGCTTCTTCACGCTTTCGGGGCTGGCAGCCAGGCCTCGGTAAAATCAAACCAGCCACGCGGATTCAGACGGATGCCGTTTACCCCCGGCGGGGCACTGATTTGATATTGATAGTTGAACAGCGGCGTCAGGACAGCGCGTTCCATCAACCGGGTGAATACCTCTTTCAATGCCAGATGGCGCGCTGCCGCGTCGGGCAGAACCTGAACTGCATCCAGGGTCGCCATCAGGTGCGCAAATTGCGGGGCACTGAGCAGATGCGGCCAAAGGGTATCGCAGCGTAACCACTGCTCCAGGGTGTATTCCGGCGCTTCGCCAATCAGCCTGTCGCCCATCATGATATCGGCATCAGCCAGAGCCGCGCAGCCATCCCAGGTTTTCGCGTCGTGAAAAATCACTGTCAGCTGACACCCTTCCTGCGCCAGGTAGCGTTTAAGCTGCTCTGCCATGGTGTGGAGTTCTACCGGCAGGTGGTAAACCAACGTAAGGGATTGTGGCAGAACAGTGTTCTCCTCCTGCGCCCACTGTGGAATGGACCACCCAGGCAGTAACGCCTGGGTCGGGGTGATGAGATCCTCGTCCAGCGGCAGCGTATGCAGAAGGGCGGTGTGATGAATAATGTCGATCACTTTGCGGGCCTGCGCCTCGCTTAACCGGCCGCTCTGTTTCAGGGTGAGATAGCAAAAGCCGAGGCTGATACTGTTGCTGACCAGCCGCAGACGGGCAAGTTCCTCCGGCTCGCCAATGGCGATTTGTACTGGATGACGGCAACTGGTGCCTAAATCCTGGTCAAAAAGCTGGGGTGTGATCCAGTATTCAATCGCTTTCAGAAGCGGATGCCCCAGATGGTACTGCTCGTGGCTTTCCAGCCGGACCAGATCCGCGTCGAAGATCGCCAGCCGAAACGGCCCGCTCCCCGTCAGGGGGTGTTCAGGGTGTGCAATACGACTGCAATAGCTTGCCAGGCGGTGTGCCAGCCAGTAATCCGGCTGATGCAGCACAAAGGTCAGGCACTGCGGGTGGGTCACCTCAATCTGCTTTACGCTGTTAAACAGTTTGCGCAGCGCGGGCAGGGTGAGTAACTGCGTCAGTTGGCTCTGTAGCTGGGCCGCTTCGACCTTATCACCGTTATGCCAGTGAAGCGTGGAGCGAAGGTAAAAATGCCAGCGTAATCCGTCGGCAGTAATCTCCCAGTGATGGGCCAGATCGCCTCCAGGCTCGCTGCTGGTGTCGTTGAATCGTGTCAGGCCGGAAAAGATCTGCCCGACCAGATGTTGCTCGGCGCGGCCGGGTAAAAAACCGGGATGAAGCGGATCGAGTGGCCGGTAATAGGGAATGCGCAGCGTCGGAGTATTGTTCTGCCACTGCCCACCCAGAAAAGGATGCAGCAGCGCGCGCAGCGCCTGGGGAGCCAACTGAGCCAGCTCCAGAGCGTTGTGCTGCTGGCCGTTTTTTAGCGCCTGCTCCATCATCGTGTTGCGCAGCGATTCGGGGGTGACATGAAAGCGCAGCTCACCGCGTTTACCCCGCCCGGATTGCGCCTGCCAGCTTAACCAGCCCGCCTCCTGGGCCTGACGCAAAAGTGTACGCACGTGCCTTTCGCTGCAAAAACAGCGGCTGGCCAGTTCGGCCACGCTCACCTGCTGCGGCGCACCGGCGGAGGGTTGCCACAGCCGCTGGTACTGATTAAGTCGATTGAGCTGGCGCATAATAAACCCGGAACAATAATTTCCATCTATTCAGTATTACTTCCGTATATATCACGCAATACTGAAGCACAAGTTAACCCCCTCACACTTTCGGAGATCCTATGGCACGGCTGGCTGCATTTGATATGGATGGCACCTTGTTAACGCCGGACCACCGTTTAGGCGACAAAACGCTAAGTGTGCTCAAGCGACTGCGTGAGCGCGACATTACGCTTACCTTCGCCACCGGTCGACATGTGCTGGAGATGCGTCACCTGATGGGCACGCTGGCTCTCGATGCCTTTTTGATCACCGGCAACGGCACGCGCATTCACTCCCTGGAGGGGGACGTGCTCTATCGTCAGGATCTTGCCCCGGATGTGGCGGAGCAGGTGCTGCATACCACCTGGGATACCCAGGCCAGCATCCATGTGTTTAACGACACCGGCTGGCTGACTGGAAAAGCGATCCCGGCGCTGCTGGAAGCGCACGTCTACAGCGGCTTCCAGTACCAGCTGACCGATCTACGCCGTATTCCGGCGCATGCGGTAACCAAAATTTGTTTTTGCGGCGACCACGACGATCTGTGCCGTCTGCGCATCCAGCTCAATGAAGCCTTAGGCAGCCGCGCGCATCTTACGTTTTCGGCAATAGATTGCCTGGAAGTGCTGCCGGTCGGGTGCAACAAAGGTTCTGCCCTGGCGGTACTGAGTGAGCATCTGGGCCTGAGTTTGCAGGAGTGTATGGCGTTTGGCGATGCGATGAACGATCGCGAGATGCTGGGCAGCGTGGGGCGCGGCCTGATCATGGGCAATGCGATGCCGCAACTGATCGCTGAGCTTTCGCATTTACCGGTTATTGGACACTGCCGTAACGAGGCCGTGTCCCATTTTTTAACCCATTGGCTGGATACACCTGATCTTCCTTATTCCCCCGAATAGTGAGACCCTTCCAGCAAGCCAGACGATAGTCTGGCTTTTTTTATTTTACCAGCCGGGCAATCTCTGCCAGCCACGGGGTCACATCGCCAATGTTGGCTTTCACCCATCCGGCGTTGTAGTAGGTGTCCAGGTAACGCTCGCCGCTGTCGCACAGAAGGGTAACGATGGAGCCGGTTTGCCCGGCCTCCCGCATCCGCGCGGCCAGCTGTAACGCGCCCCACATGTTGGTCCCGGTCGACGCCCCGACCTTACGGCCCAGCTGCGTTTCCAGCCAGTGGGCGGTGGCGACGCTGGCGGCATCCGGCACGCGGAGCATCTCGTCCACAACGTCAGGAATAAACGACGGCTCTACCCGCGGGCGGCCAATCCCTTCGATTTTGCTGCCCACCGGGCTGCGCAGGGCGGGATCGCGCTGCTGCCAGTAATCCAGGAACACCGAGTTTTGCGGATCCACCACCATCAGACGGGTATCGTACCCCTGGCAGCGAATATAGCGGCCAATGGTGGCCGAGGTCCCACCGGTTCCGGCGCTCATCACGATATGGGCGGGCACGGGATGAGGTTCATTTTGCATCTGGCGGAAAATACTGTCGGCAATGTTGTTATTGCCGCGCCAGTCCGTTGCCCGCTCCGCATACGTAAACTGATCCATATAATGACCGTTCAGCTCCCGGGCCAGCATCTCTGACGCGGCATAAATTTCACAGGCGCTTTCCACAAAGTGGCAACGGCCACCATAGAATTCGATCTGTTCGATTTTGCGTTTCGCCGTACAGGCGGGCATAACGGCGATAAAGGGCAGGCCGAGCAGGCGGGCAAAATAGGCCTCAGAAACGGCGGTGGAGCCGGAAGAGGATTCAATGATGGTGGTACCTTCATTGATCCAGCCATTACACAGTCCGTACAGGAATAGCGAACGCGCCAGCCGGTGCTTCAGGCTGCCGGTCGGGTGGGTACTTTCGTCTTTCAGATAGAGCTGAATACCGGCAAAGCCTGGCAGGGTCAGGCGAATAAGGTGTGTATCTGCCGAGCGCTGATAATCGGCATTAATTTCACTGATGGCGTTTTTAACCCAGGAGCTATTCATCACAGTTATCCGTTTGTCATTTTGTGCCCAGCATAGCGAAAAGCACAGAAAAAATTGTTGCTATCTGGCCTTTAAAATAGAATGTAAGGAGAAAAATTTTCTCTATGGGGGTGGGTATGCTAGATAAAATTGACCGTAAGCTGCTGTCCTTACTGCAAAGCGACTGCACCCTCTCTTTGCAGGCGTTGGCGGATGCCGTTAATCTGACCACCACGCCCTGCTGGAAACGCCTTAAGCGACTCGAAGACGAAGGCATTCTGCTGGGACGCGTGGCGCTGCTGGATCCTGAAAAACTGGGGCTTGGTCTGACCGCGTTTGTTTTGATAAAAACGCAGCACCACAGCAGCGACTGGTACTGTAGGTTCGTCAGCGTGGTATCGGAGATGCCGGAAGTGCTGGGTTTCTGGCGCATGGCGGGCGAATACGACTACCTGATGCGCGTTCAGGTGGCAGACATGAAACGCTATGATGATTTCTATAAACGGCTGGTTAACAGCGTGCCAGGTTTGTCGAATGTCACCTCCAGTTTTGCGATGGAACAGATTAAATACACCACCGCCTTACCCATTGAATAACTTCCCGGCCTCGCCGGAACACGATCCTCAGGAAAAAACCGCGTGCGATTATTTGCTCAGTTAAGCTGGTACTTTCGCCGGGAGTGGCAACGCTATCTCGGTGCAGTCGCCCTGCTTATTATCATTGCCGTTCTGCAGCTCATCCCGCCGAAAGTGGTGGGCTATGTTGTGGATGGCGTAACGGAACAGCATTACACCAACGCACGGGTGATGATGTGGATCGGCACGCTGGTGCTGACGGCGGTGGTCGTCTATCTGCTGCGCTATGTCTGGCGCGTACTGCTGTTTGGCGCGTCCTATCAGCTGGCCGTGGAGCTGCGGGAAGATTTTTACCGCCAGCTTAGCCGTCAGCACCCGGAATTTTATCTGCGCCATCGCACCGGGGACCTGATCGCCCGCGCCACTAACGATGTGGATCGCGTGGTCTTTGCCGCCGGGGAAGGGGTGCTGACCCTGGTGGATTCGCTGGTGATGGGCTGCGCGGTGCTGATTGTGATGTCCACGCAGATCAGCTGGCAGCTGACGCTGCTGGCTCTGTTGCCGATGCCGATTATGGCGCTGGCGATCAAACGCTACGGCGACCAGCTGCACCAGCGCTTCAAGCTGGCGCAGGCAGCCTTCTCCTCACTTAACGACCGCACTCAGGAGAGTCTGACCAGTATCCGTATGATCAAAGCCTTCGGCCTGGAAGATCGCCAGTCGGCGCTGTTTGCTGCCGATGCCGCCGACACCGGGGCCAAAAACCTGCGCGTTGCCCGCATCGACGCCCGCTTTGATCCCACTATTTATATCGCCATTGGTACCGCCAACCTGCTGGCCATTGGCGGCGGCAGCTGGATGGTGATCAACGGTTCGCTCACGCTCGGGCAGCTGACCAGCTTTGCCATGTATCTGGGGCTGATGATCTGGCCGATGCTGGCGCTGGCCTGGATGTTCAATATCGTCGAGCGCGGTAGCGCGGCCTACAGCCGGATCCGCGACATGCTTGCTGAAGCGCCGGTCGTCAATGACGGCAGCGAGCCGGTGCCGACCGGGCGCGGTGAGCTGAATGTCGCTGTTCGCGCCTTTACCTACCCACAAACGGAGCAGGTGACGCTCGAAAACGTCAACTTCCGGCTGCAACCCGGACAGATGCTGGGCATTTGTGGCCCTACGGGGGCCGGAAAGAGCACCATCCTGTCGCTGATCCAGCGCCACTTTGATATTGACCAGGGCGAGATCCGCTTCCATGACATCCCCCTGACGCAGCTGCAACTGGATAGCTGGCGCAGCCGGCTGGCGGTGGTAAGCCAGACGCCGTTCCTCTTCTCCGATACCGTCGCCAACAATATTGCGCTGGGTTGTCCACAAGCGACCCGGGAAGCGATCGAGCACGTCGCCCGTCTCGCCAGCGTACATGACGATATCCTGCGCCTGCCCCAGGGTTATGAAACCGAAGTGGGGGAGCGCGGCGTGATGCTCTCGGGCGGGCAGAAGCAACGTATTTCCATCGCCCGCGCGCTGCTGCTTAATGCCGAGATCCTGATCCTCGACGATGCCCTGTCTGCGGTAGATGGCCGTACCGAACACCAGATCCTGCATAACCTGCGCCAGTGGGGAGAAGGGCGCACGGTGATCATCAGCGCCCATCGTCTGTCGGCTCTGACCGAGGCGAGTGAAATTCTGGTGATGCAGCACGGGCATATTGCCCAGCGCGGGCAGCATGAACAGCTGGCAGACCAGCCGGGATGGTATCGCGATATGTATCGCTATCAACAACTGGAAGCGGCGCTGGATGACGTGCCGGACATAAACGAGGAGGCCACCGATGCGTAGTTTTTCCCAGCTGTGGCCCACCCTTAAACGCCTGCTGGCCTATGGCTCGCCATGGCGTAAACCGCTGTCGCTGGCAGTGGTGTTGCTGTGGATTGCGGCCATCGCCGAAGTCACCGGCCCGCTGCTGATCAGCTATTTCATCGACAACATGGTGGCAAAAAATTATCTCCCGCTCGGTCTGGTGACCGGCCTGGCGGTGGCCTATGTGGGCCTGCAGTTGCTGGCGGCCGGGCTGCACTACGCCCAGTCGCTGCTGTTTAACCAGGCCGCCGTTGGGGTGGTACAGCAGTTGCGTACCGACGTGATGGACGCCGCCCTGCGCCAGCCGCTGAGCGCGTTCGATACCCAGCCCGTCGGGCAGATCATCTCGCGCGTGACTAACGATACCGAAGTGATCCGCGATCTTTATGTCACGGTGGTCGCCACGGTGCTGCGCAGCGCCGCGCTGGTCGGTGCCATGCTGGTGGCGATGTTAAGCCTGGAGTGGCGAATGGCGCTGGTGGCGATGGCCATTTTCCCGGCGGTGATGATTGTGATGATCATCTACCAGCGCTACAGCACGCCCATTGTCCGTCGCGTGCGGACCTATCTGGCGGATATCAATGATGGTTTCAACGAAGTCATCAACGGCATGAGTGTTATCCAGCAGTTCCGTCAGCAGGCGCGCTTTGGCGAGCGGATGGGTGAGGCCAGCCGTTCACACTATATGGCCCGCATGCAGACGCTGCGGTTGGACGGCTTTCTCCTGCGCCCGCTGCTCAGCCTGTTTTCGGCCCTGGTGCTGTGCGGATTGTTGATGCAGTTTGGTTTTGCCGCACGCGGCACCATTGAGGTCGGGGTACTGTATGCCTTTATCAGCTACCTGGGCCGTCTTAACGAGCCGCTGATTGAGTTGACCACGCAGCAGTCGATGCTGCAGCAGGCGGTGGTTGCTGGCGAACGCGTCTTTGAACTGATGGACCGTCCGCGGCAGGCATATGGCGATGACGATCGTGACCTGCAAAGCGGCACCATTGAATTCGATAAGGTCTCCTTCGCCTATCGCGAGGATCGGCTGGTGTTGCAGGATATCGATCTGAAGGTGCCTTCCCGAAGCTTTGTCGCGCTGGTGGGCCATACCGGCAGCGGTAAAAGTACCCTCGCCAGCCTGCTGATGGGTTACTACCCGCTTACCGAAGGGGAAATTCGCCTCGACGGGCGTCCGCTCTCGACCCTGAGTCACGCCGTGCTGCGTAAAGGGGTGGCAATGGTGCAGCAGGATCCGGTGGTGCTGGCCGATACTTTCTACGCCAACGTGACGCTCGGGCGGCCGTTTAGCGAGGAGCAGGTGTGGGACGTGCTGGAGAAAGTCCAGTTGGCGGAGCTGGCGCGCGGCCTGCACGAGGGGATCCACACCCGGCTGGGCGAGCAGGGGAACAACCTCTCCGTGGGGCAAAAACAACTCCTGGCTCTGGCCCGGGTGCTGATTGATACGCCTCAGGTGCTGATCCTTGATGAAGCTACAGCAAGCATCGATTCTGGCACTGAACAGGCGATTCAGCAGGCGCTGGCCGCGGTGCGGGACCAGACCACGCTGGTGGTTATCGCCCACCGCCTCTCGACCATTGTCGAGGCAGATACCATTCTGGTGCTTCATCGCGGCCAGGCCGTTGAGCGCGGCACCCATAAGCAACTGCTTGAGGCAAAAGGGCGTTACTGGCAAATGTATCAATTGCAGTTGGCCGGTGAAGAGCTGGCCGCCAGCACCCGCGAAGAGTCGCTAAGCGCCTGATGCACTAAAATTAAGCAAGTTACCAGCCGCTGAATCGGTTGGTGCAAAAATGAAACGCACCATGCACTGTCATGGTGCGTTTTTTTTCATCTTCTCTCCGCCACGCCTCATCTTTCCTCTCTTTTCAATTCTGGCACACCCCTTGCAATACCTAATCAGTTCGCGAGCCATTACCGAATTCTGACTGGAGAGATATATGAAGCTGGTTACCGTGGTCATCAAACCATTCAAGCTCGAAGACGTGCGTGAAGCACTCTCTTCAATGGGTATTCAGGGACTGACCGTCACCGAGGTGAAAGGCTTTGGGCGACAGAAAGGTCATGCAGAGCTGTACCGTGGCGCCGAATACAGCGTCAACTTCCTGCCAAAAGTGAAGATTGACGTGGCGATCGCCGACGATCAGCTGGATGAAGTCATCGATGTGATTAGCAAAGCAGCCTATACCGGCAAAATTGGCGACGGCAAAATTTTCGTTGCTGAGCTGCAACGCGTTATTCGCATTCGTACAGGCGAAGCCGACGAAGCGGCACTGTAAAAAATCAGGCACACAGTGATAGGGATCGAGAAAATGAACACAACAACACTCAAAGCAGGTCTGGGGTCTCTGGCACTGCTGCCGGGGCTGGCAATGGCTGCACCGGCGGTGGCAGACAAAGCCGATAACGCCTTTATGATGATTTGCACCGCGCTGGTGCTGTTTATGACCATTCCGGGGATTGCGCTGTTTTACGGCGGCCTGATCCGCGGTAAAAACGTCCTCTCCATGCTTACCCAGGTAACAGTGACCTTCGCTCTGGTGTGCGTCCTGTGGGTCGTCTACGGCTACTCGCTGGCCTTTGGTGAAGGCAACGCCTTCTTCGGCAGCTTTAACTGGGCGATGCTGAAAAATATCGAGCTGACCGCGGTGATGGGCAGCTTCTATCAATACATTCACGTGGCATTCCAGGGGTCGTTCGCCTGTATCACCGTCGGCCTGATTGTGGGGGCGCTGGCGGAACGTATTCGCTTCTCCGCGGTGCTGATCTTCGTGGTGGTGTGGCTTACCCTCTCCTATGTGCCGGTGGCGCATATGGTCTGGGGCGGTGGTCTGCTGGCCTCCCATGGCGCGCTGGACTTTGCGGGCGGTACCGTTGTGCACATCAACGCCGCGGTAGCGGGCCTGGTAGGCGCATACCTGATTGGCAAACGCGTCGGTTTTGGCAAAGAGGCCTTCAAACCGCACAACCTGCCGATGGTCTTTACCGGTACCGCGATCCTCTACTTCGGCTGGTTTGGCTTTAACGCCGGTTCCGCCAGTGCAGCAAACGAAATCGCGGCGCTGGCCTTCGTGAACACCGTGGTGGCAACGGCGGGCGCTATCCTCTCGTGGATCTTCGGCGAGTGGGCGGTACGCGGTAAGCCTTCCCTGCTGGGTGCCTGTTCCGGTGCAATTGCCGGTCTGGTGGGTATCACGCCGGCCTGTGGCTTTGTCGGTGTGGGCGGCGCGCTGATCATCGGTATCGTCGCGGGTCTGGCCGGTCTGTGGGGCGTCACTGCGCTGAAACGTGTTCTGCGTGTGGACGATCCTTGCGATGTGTTTGGCGTGCACGGCGTGTGTGGCATCATCGGCTGCATCATGACCGGCTTCTTTGCTTCTACCTCCCTGGGCGGCGTGGGCTACGCAGAAGGCGTGACCATGGGCCATCAGGTTCTGGTGCAGCTGGAAAGTATCGCTATTACGGTGGTCTGGTCTGGCGTAGTGGCCTTCATCGGCTACAAGCTGGCGGACATGACGGTGGGTCTGCGCGTACCAGAAGAGCAGGAGCGCGAGGGTCTGGACGTCAACAGTCACGGCGAGAATGCGTATAACGCTTAAGTAGAAGCAAACGGCAACCTCTCGGTTGCCGTTTTTGTATTTGCCCCCTCTCCCTGAGGGAGAGGGGCAGGGCATCAGCGCGCAGCTGTTATCCCCGGTTGCGCATTACCCCTTCCTGCACCGTAGAAGCAACCAGCACGCCATCCTGAGTATAAAACTCACCGCGAACAAACCCGCGAGCGCTCGACGCAGAGGTACTCTCCACGCTGTACAGCAGCCAGTCGTTCATATCAAACGGACGGTGGAACCACATCGAATGGTCGATGGTGGCAACCTGCATCCCTTTCTCAAGGAAGCCCACGCCATGAGGCTGCAGGGCAACCGGCAGGAAGTTGAAATCAGAGGCATAACCCAGCAGATACTGATGCACGCGGAAATCTTCCGGCACCGTTCCATTGGCGCGTATCCAGACCTGACGCGCCGGCTCGGCGGTATGGCCCTTCATCGGGTTATGGAACTCAACCGGGCGGATCTCCAGCGGCTTGTCGCAAAGAAACTTCTCTTTAACCTGCGGCGGCAGCAGATGTGCCAGCGCGCGGGCAATGTCCGTTTCAGAACGTAACGTATCCGGTGCCGGGGCAGGGGGCATCACTTTCTGATGCTCATACCCTGGCTCCGGTGCCTGGAATGACGCGGTCATATAGAAGATCGGCTTACCATTCTGCACAGCCGCCACGCGGCGGGCGCTAAAGCTGTTGCCGTCACGCAGGACTTCCACGTCATAGACGATCGGTTTCTGGCTGTCGCCCGGGCGCAAAAAGTAGCTGTGAAAGGAGTGCACAAAGCGTTCTGCAGGTACTGTCTCTTTCGCTGCATAAAGGGCTTGCCCCACAACCTGACCGCCGAATACCTGGCGTAAGCCCAGATCTTCGCTTTGTCCCCGAAAGAGTCCTTCTTCAATTTTTTCCAGGTTTAATAATGTCAGCAGATTGCCTAGTGCCTGACTCATAGTCGTCCTCAATTAAAACGCCGTGGCGAAAGATAGAGAGAGTATAACGCAGAAAAGGAAGTGGTCCGATGGGTGCAATAATCTGAATAACAGGGAGATTCCAGGCATAAATAAGTGATGTGTGCCACACTTACTCTCGTTATGTTTATGTTAACCACTCATCTGGCGGTATCGATCCCGCTGGTGCATTGATGATAAGGAGAACTCAATGAAACTCGTGCACGTGTTAAGTGGTTTAGCGGTAGCGGTTGCTCTTTCTGCCTGCGCAGATAAAAGTGCAGATATACAGACGCCAGCGCCAAACCCAAACACTGCTGGTGTGGCAACTCAGCCGACTATTCAGCAGCCTAATGTATCCGGGACCATCTGGATCCGTCAGAAAGTAGCTTTGCCGCCGGATGCGGTATTAACCGTCACCCTGTCTGATGCTTCGCTGGCCGATTCACCATCAAAAGTGCTGGCGCAGCAGGCGACCCGTACTGAAGGTAAACAGGCCCCGTTCAAGTTTGAATTGCCGTTTAACCCGGCGGATGTGCAGCCAAACGCACGTATCCTGCTGAGCGCGGCTATCACCATTAACGATAAGGTTGTACTGATGACCGATATCGTCAAGCCGGTCATTAATCAGGGCGGTACAAAAGCCGATCTGGTGCTGGTGCCAGTACAGCAGACCTCGTTGCCGCTGCAGCCTGGCGGCGGTGCGCCAACAACTGTACCTTCCACCTCGCCAACTCAGGTTAGCCCGTCTACGGCTACCCCGGCACCTACCCAGCTTTAATGTTGCCAGCCCCTCTCGCCTGAGAGGGGCTTTTTAATACCGCCAGCGGTATTGTTGCAAATCGATCTGCCCACTGCCTGAAACCTGCACCCCTTCGCTGAGCAAGGCCTGACGCTGCCGCTGCAAATCGGGGCCGGTTAAAGAGATTGCCCCATGGCGGTTCACCACCCGATGCCAGGGCAGAGTGCTCCCTTCCGGCAACCGTTTGAGAACGCCACCCACCTGCCGTGCTGCACGCGGGGAACCAGCCAGTCGTGCTACCTCACCATAAGTCGTGACGCTCCCTTCGGGAATCGAGGCCACTATCTGCCAGACCCGTTGGGGAAAAGTGTCGTGTTCGTCCATTTTTTTACTCCTGTGTTGAGAGCATGATAAAGATTCACCGCCAGGACAGGAAGAAAACGTGCACTCTGTAAACGCTTTGCGCAATAAAGCACCACCCGGACGCGGTTAACTTGCAATTGCGATCGGGTACAGTGATAATGCGCCAGCGCGTTGGTTATCAACGCTCTCAATGGAGGCTCTGTTGGTTCTCCCGCAACGCTACTCTGTTCACCAGGTCAGGTCCGGAAGGAAGCAGCCAGGGCAGACGACGTGTGTGCCGGGATGTAGCTGGCAGGGCCTCCACCCATTTCTGCCTCTGAAAACCTCTCAATTCTCTTTATCCTTCACTCTTTTCGTCTCTTACGCTCCGTATCGGTCCAATATCCATGGCAACAGTAAGTACATTATATATTTCTGAGTTGTCCTGTTTATTTCCTTAATTGTCATCATACTGAAATGTGGTTGTCATTATTATGTCATAAATGTTGTGCAGGTTAAGTGTGACATTTTTATGATATATAAGCTGGCAATATATATCTGGATAATAATGATAACTTCGTGTATTAATTTAACAAATTGATGTCAAGGATGTAGCCACTATGACCACTGCCGTGCTGAATGTAAAAATTGACGAAGCGCTAAAAGAGAAGCTTCGTCACTACGCAGAAGTGAATAATGAGAATCTCAGCGTTACCACAGAGAAACTGCTGCAAATGGCATTTTCTGTAGCAGACGAGGCGGGAGTAACGGAAGAGGATATCGATAATCAACATACGGAAGAAGAGAGCGTAGCACCTTTTACTCCTAAAGAAATCAAAGCATTAAGAAAAATTCTGAAGAAGAAAAAATGAAACAACATCAGCAATCAACCGCCAGCAGCTACTCGGAAGCCTGTACGCTTCTGCGCTCTGGCTATGTCAAACATGTCCGCCTGGGCTGGGATGTTGGCAGTGATGAGTTCTTTCGAATTGCGTCTGACTGGTGCGATACCGGGGCTAAAATAAAGAAAGAAGGCGATAGTTTTGTTATTTCCCTGAAAGGTTTCCCTATCCCTGCTCAGCACTGACTTCCTTCCTGCTGAAAATGTCTGACTGTAATGATTACAGTCAGACATTTTTGAATCTCCCCGTCGGGGGAATTATTTGTGCGCCCGCTCACTTTTTTACGGTAATAAATATTACCGTTGCAGAACGTTATACAAAGGGGCGTTTGAATGCTTGCCCGCTTTTATTCAGCGCCAGCCACAGCGGCTTGATCCGCATCAGCGCACTTTCCAGCTCCGCTGTCTCCAGCGAAAAAGGCATCCGCAGATAGCGGTCGAAGGACCCGGAAAGCCCAAAGCGCGTCCCGGTCCCCAGATGGATCCCTGCCGCTTCGGCACGGGTGGCCAGCTGGGTTGCCAGCATATCCGGCAGCTCCACCCAATAGGAAAGCCCACCTTCCGGCATTTGAAAACGCCATTCCGGAAAATGTTCACGCAGTAATGCCGCACAGCGATCCCGCCGCTCGCGCAGCATCTCCCGTCGGGCGGGTAAAAATGTGTCGCCATTTTCAATCAACCACAGGGTGGCCAGCTGTTCCATCAGCGGCGATCCCAGATCGAGCGTATCGCGGGTTTGCGCCAGCGCCGCGATAGTGCGCGCTGGTGCACGCACCCAGCCCAGACGCAGGCCTCCCCAGAAACTTTTTCCCGCTGAGCCCAGGGTAATGACATTGCCGTTTGGGCAGAAGGAGGCCAGCGGCGGGGGCGGGGGCGCATCGAACCAGAGATCAACCATGGTTTCATCCACCACCAGCGTGGTGCGGGCATGGGCGGCAATGGCGGCAATGGCCTCACGGCTGGTCGCATCCATGCAGCGGCCGGTGGGATTATGAAAGTCCGGCATCAGGTACGCCAGGCGCGGCGCAGTCTGGGCGAGAGTGGCGGCAAAGCCATCAATATCCCAGCCGGTCTGCGGCAGCGACACGCCAACCGGACGGCAGGAGGCACCCTGAATAGCAGCGATAGCCAGCGGATAGGTAGGGTGATCCACTACCACCCGATCGCCTGGGCCGGTGAACATCCGCAGCACCAGCGCCAGCCCGCTGACGGCCCCGTTAACCACCATCACCTCTTCTGGCCGGGTAGGCAGACCCCGTGCCGTATAGCGCGCAGCGATGGCATCGCGCAGCGCCAGCAAGCCCAGTTGGTCGTAACCGGTTTGCGTCAGATGCTGCGTAATGGCGGTCAGGGCGTGGGTGTAAGCCTGATGGATCTCCGGCCCGGCACCCAGTGCGGCGGTAGAGAGATCCAGCGCCGCACTGGCGTTAGCACGGGTAGGGGGCGTGCGGCTGTCGGGCAGGATCACCCGCGACCCGCTGCCATGGCGGCTTTCGAGGTAGCCTTCATCACGCAGGTGCGCAAGCGCGCTGCTGACGGTGGTACGGCTTACCGCCAGGGTTAAGGCCAGCTCGCGCTCGCCTGGCAGGCGCGTATCCAGCGCCAGCCTGCCATCAAGGATCAGCAGGCGTAGCGCATCGGCAAGCTGACGCCAGAGCGGGGTACGGGAGGTGTCCTGCTGCCAGTGGCCTAACAGGCGGACTAATGACTGGCTTCCAAATCGACGCGATGACATAAGCAGTCCACTTTTTCAAAACTGGACATTAATCATAGTGCCATTTCAGGTGATGATGAAAGTCGAGATAACCGGAGAAAGATTATGCTGCGTCGATTACTTCAGCTTTACGTCGGATTAAGCCTGTATGGCCTGTCAACGGCGATGTTTATACGTTCGGATCTGGGTGCCGATCCGTGGAATGTCTTCCACCTTGGGGTGGCTAAACTGCTGGCAATGGATATTGGCACCGTCATTATCCTCACCGGTGTGCTGGTGCTACTGCTGTGGATCCCGCTGCGACAGCGCCCCGGCCTCGGCACCATCAGTAACGTGATTGCCATTGGTCTGGCCGCCGATGTCGCGCTAAGGTTCATCCCGGCTATCGACTCCCTGATGGTGCGCAGCCTGTTGCTGGTCAGCGCGGTGATCGTCAATGCGCTGGCGACCGGCATGTACATTGGTGCCGGGTTTGGTGCCGGGCCGCGCGACGGCCTGATGACCGGGATCAACGCCCGCACCGGCTGGTCGGTTCGCAGCGTGCGCACGGCGATTGAGGTGTCAGTCCTGCTGACAGGATGCGTGCTGGGAGGCACGTTTGGCGTGGGAACCGTGCTCTATGCCTTGAGCATCGGTCCGCTGATCCAGATCTGCCTGCCGTGGTTTCGTCAGAAGCCGCGTATGTTAGCCCCGCAGCCTGAGCGCGTTGTCTGATTTTGCGAAGCGCTCACAAGCTTTACGCGGTGGGTTATGACAAAATACGTGCATCACTCCTTGCAACGCGACGCGCATGAAAGCCATAACCCTTTACGACGTTGCCCGCCTGGCGGGCGTTTCCTATCAGACCGTCTCACGTGTCATTAATGATGCGGCGCATGTCTCTGCCCGGACCCGGGAAAAAGTACAGCAGGCAATGGCCGAACTGCACTATGTTCCCAACCGCGGGGCACAGCAGCTGGCCGGGAAACGCACCCGCACCCTGGGGCTGATCACCACCGATCTGGCCCTGCATGCCCCCTCGCAGATTGCTTCTGCGGTCAAGACCCGTGCAGGCGAGCGCGGGGCGAGCGTGTTGATCTCGATGGTCGAACATCCGCAGCAGTGCCTGGCGGCGGTCCAGGAGCTACTGGCGCAGCGCGTGGAGGGACTGCTGGTTAACGTGCCGCTGGAGGACGAACAGGCAGAAAGCCTCCAGGCGCAGGCCGTTCCGGTGCCGGTACTCTTTCTTGATGTCTCGCCCACTGCCCGGGTGCACAGCCTGGTGTTTGATGCCGGACAGGGGGCAGCCCTTGGCGCGCAGCATCTGCTGGCGCTGGGCCATCAGCGGATCGCCCTGCTCGGTGGGCCGCAAAGTTCTGTGTCGGCGCGTGCGCGCCTGGCGGGTTGGTTGTCGACGCTGGCGGCGGCGGGGGTGGAACCCTGTGCCATCGCCGAGGGCGACTGGAGCGCCGCCTCGGGTTACGAGAAAGGCCATCAGCTGCTGGCGGGTGCCATGCTTCCGCAGGCGATCCTGGTGGCTAATGACCAGATGGCGCTCGGTGTGATGCGCGCCTGCGCCGATAAGGGCATTAGCGTTCCGGGCCAGCTCTCGGTAGTCGGGTTTGACGATACCACCGACAGCGCATGGTTTACCCCGCCGCTGACCACCATTCGTCAGGCCTTCCGCGAGGCGGGGTTGCGCAGCGTAGAGTGGCTGCTGGCGCAGCAGGGCATCGTCGGGCAGGCACCTGCGCAAACCCGTCTTCCGGTATCCCTGATCGAACGTCACTCCACTGCCCGGGAAGGGATCCCGCAGAGCAGTGAGGAGCTGGCCCAGCAGCTAAAATCGCTGGCCGTACTGGCTGAACAACTGGCGCGCCGATAACGCTTTTGTGATCCCCATCGCTTCATGACGCTCTCCTGCTTTACCCTGTTCCCCCGACAGGGCATTGTAGTTTGAAAATTGTGAGCGCTTCGCAAAAGAGGTAACTATGTCCCATTCTGATCCGCTGACTCTCAGCGCACTTCTCGCCCGCCGTGACTGGGAAAACCCCGGCGTCACGCAATGGAATCGCCTCCCTGCCCATGTGCCGCTCAGCGGTTGGCGTGACGAGCAGGCGGCGCGGGAGGAGGGTGATTCACCTGGCGTTCGCTCGCTGAACGGTGACTGGAAATTTAACTTCTTTGCCGCGCCAGAGCGCGTTCCCGATAGCTGGACGCAGGAAGATTGCGCGGATGCGGTGATCATGCCCGTACCCTCCAACTGGCAGATGCAGGGCTTTGATACTCCGATTTACACCAACGTGACCTATCCCATTGCGGTGAATCCGCCGTTTGTACCGGCAGAGAACCCCACCGGTTGTTACTCGCTCACATTCGATATGGATGCCAGCTGGCTGGAGAGCGGCATGACGCGGCTGGTATTTGAAGGCGTCAACTCGGCCTTTTACCTGTGGTGCAACGGACAGTGGGTCGGCTATTCCCAGGACAGCCGTCTGCCCGCGGAATTTGATATTTCCGCTTTCTTGCGCCCGGGCAGCAATCGACTGGCGGTGATGGTGCTTCGCTGGTGCGACGGCAGCTACCTTGAAGATCAGGATATGTGGCGCATGAGCGGCATTTTCCGCGATGTCACCCTGCTGCACAAACCCGACACCCATATTGCCGATTACCATGTGGTCACCGAACTGAACACCGATTATGATCGCGCTCAACTCCAGCTTGGGCTGACCCTCGGGGGAGCCGACTACGCGAACTGCAAGATCGACGTGAATCTGTGGCGGGCAGGGGAGTGTATCGCCAGCGCAACCGGTACGCCCGGCTCGGCCATTGTTGATGAGCGTGGTCACTGGCAGGAGAGAATGAATGTCTCCCTCAGGGTGGATCAACCGGCCCTGTGGAGCGCTGAAATCCCCGCCCTTTACCGGTTAACCCTCGTGCTGCGCGACGAGAAGGGCCAGGTGCTGGACGTTGAAGCCTGCGATGTCGGTTTTCGTCGGGTCGAAATCAGCAACGGTCTGCTGAAGCTCAACGGTAAACCGCTGCTAATCCGCGGTGTTAACCGCCACGAACATCACCCTGAGCGCGGGCAGGTGATGGACGAAGCCACCATGCGCCGCGACATTGCGTTGATGAAGCAGCATAACTTTAACGCCGTGCGCTGTTCGCACTATCCTAACCACCCGCTATGGTATCGCCTGTGCGACCGCTACGGGCTGTACGTGGTGGATGAAGCCAATATCGAAACCCACGGTATGGTGCCGATGAGCCGTCTGGCCGACGATCCGCGCTGGCTGCCTGCCATGAGCGAGCGCGTTACCCGCATGGTGCAGCGCGATCGTAATCACCCGTCGATTATCATCTGGTCGCTGGGCAATGAGTCCGGTCACGGCGCTAACCACGATGCCCTTTACCGCTGGGTGAAGGCGACGGATCCGACCCGTCCGGTGCAATATGAGGGCGGCGGGGCCAACACCGCTGCAACTGACATTGTTTGCCCGATGTATGCCCGCGTCGATCAGGATCAGCCCTTCCCGGCGGTACCGAAATGGTCGCTTAAGAAGTGGATCGGCATGCCGGACGAGACACGTCCGCTGATCCTTTGCGAATACGCCCACGCGATGGGCAACAGCTTTGGCGGTTTCGCTAAATACTGGGAGGCTTTCCGCAAGCATCCTCGTCTGCAGGGCGGTTTCGTCTGGGACTGGGTGGACCAGGCGCTGACGAAGCATGACGAACAGGGCAACCCTTTCTGGGCCTACGGCGGCGACTTTGGCGATAAACCCAACGACCGCCAGTTCTGTCTGAACGGGTTAGTCTTCCCCGATCGCACGCCGCATCCGGCTCTGTATGAGGCCCAGCGCGCCCAGCAATTCTTTACCTTTACCCTGGTGAGTCATTCCCCGCTGGTGGTGGAGGTACAGAGCGATTATCTCTTCCGCAATACCGACAACGAGCATCTGCGCTGGTCAGTGCTGCGTAATGGCGAGGTGCTGGCCTCTGAGGTGGTGGCGCTTAACATCCCGGCGCAAGGTACGCAACGGCTGGAGATCGCGTTGCCGCAGTGGGCACCGGCAGAGGGTGAGCTGTGGCTGAATGTGGATGTGTTCCAGCCCGCGGCCACGCCGTGGTCTGCGGAAAATCATCTCTGTGCCTGGGATCAATGGCCGCTGCCGGTCCCGTTACTTGTCGCACCAACGAAAGCTGGTGGGGTGGCACCACAGCTCATGCGCGAAGATGACGCGCTGATGGTCACCCATCAACAGCAACGCTGGCAGTTTAACCGCGCCACCGGTGATCTGACCCAGTGGTGGCGGCAGGGGGAGACGACGCTGCTCGCGCCGCTGACCGACAACTTCACCCGCGCCCCGCTGGATAACGATATCGGCGTCAGTGAAGCGACCCGTATCGATCCCAATGCCTGGGTGGAGCGCTGGAAGGCCGCGGGGATGTACAGTCTGACGCCGCGTCTTTTGCAGTGCGACGGCGAGCAGCTGGCGCAGGCGGTGGCGATCACCACCCTGCATGCCTGGGAGCACGACAACCAGGTGCTATTCCTGAGCCGCAAATGCTGGCGCATCGACAGCCAGGGTGTACTGCATGGCGATATTGAGGTGCAGGTGGCAAGCAACATACCAGAGCCGGCGCGTATCGGGCTGAGCTGTCAGCTGGCGCAGGTGCCACAGAGCGTGAACTGGTGTGGGCTTGGGCCTTATGAAAACTACCCGGATCGCAAACTTGCCGCCCGGCAGGGCCGCTGGGAGTTGCCGCTTCCGGCGCTGCATACGCCCTATATTTTCCCCACCGAAAACGGCCTGCGCTGCAATACTCGGCAACTGACGCTGGGGCAGCATCAGCTGGATGGCGACTTCCACTTTGGTGTGAGTCGCTACAGCCAGACGCAGCTGCGCGAGACCTCCCATCACCATCTGTTACGGGAAGAGCCTGGCTGCTGGCTGAACCTGGATGCGTTTCATATGGGCGTTGGGGGCGACGACTCCTGGAGCCCGAGCGTGTCGCCGGAGTTTGTCCTGCAGGGGAAAAAGGTACGTTACGCCTTTAGCTGGCAACAGAACTAAACTTAATCGCTGATGCGGTCACACCATGTGGCCGCACATTCACTTCGGAGGTTTATCTGATGAAGTATGTCGATGGTTTTGTGGTTGCCGTTCCCGCGAATAATAAGGAGGCTTATCGCGAGATGGCCGCGAAAGCCGCACCGCTGTTTAAAGAATTTGGCGCGCTTCGCATCGTAGAGTGTTGGGCAGATGATGTCCCCGACGGCAAATTAACGGACTTTCGCCTGGCGGTGAAGGCGGAAGAGAACGAAGAAGTGGTCTTCAGCTGGATCGAATATCCTTCCAGAGAGGTTCGCGATGAAGCAAACCGGAAGATGATGAACGATCCCAGAATGAAAGCGTTTGGCGACGCAATGCCGTTCGACGGCAAGCGTATGATTTATGGCGGCTTCTCGCCGCTGCTGGATGAATAATTATAATGCCCGGCGGTACACTCCGCCGGGCGCTAGTTGTGTGATTCCGGATCGAGATTGTTGTCTGCCCACTGAATAAAGGCCTCTTTCGGCAGCGCTTTACTAAAAAACCAGCCCTGGCCGTACTGCACACCGTGGCGGCGAAGCCATGCCAGCTGCCCCTCGGTTTCAATCCCTTCCGCTACCATATCGAGATTCAGCGACCTGGCCATCTCAATGATATGTGACGTCACATTCTTGTATTCCAGCGCGTCCACGAAAGATTTATCGATTTTCAGGGTATCGACGTCCAGATCCTGCAGGTAGCTGAGGCTGGAATAGCCAGTGCCAAAATCGTCGATATAGACAGCGTGCCCAGCGCGGCGGAAGCTGGCAATGGCGGGTGCGCTGACGGTAGGATCGGCAAACCCCCGCTCGGTAAGCTCAAGCGCAATCTGAGACGGGTGGAGCTTCCATTGATTCAGCAGACGGCTCAGCAGCGGGAGTACGCTACCCGATATCAAATCGGCCGGGGCGAGGTTAATCGAGATATGGTGGCCAGGATGCTGGCGCAGCCACTCGCCCATCTCCTCAAATACCTTTTCAATGATCAGAGTCGTTAGCGAGTTTGTCAGGCCAGTTTGCTCTGCCAGCGAAACAAAAATATCAGGTGACAGGTAACTGCCGTCCGGCTGTGGCCAGCGGGCAAGCGCTTCTGCACCGGTTAATCTGCCGCTGTTTAACGCAACAATTGGCTGGAAATGCACCTGAATCTCCCGGGCATTGATGGCATCCAGCAGGCGATGCCGGGGCGATTGCAGGCGGCGTAACACGCGCAATATAAACCAGGCCGTCAGCAAGCTGATCAAAATGCCAAAAGGCAGCCAAAAATAAAGCTGGTGATGCCAGCTCTCTTTTAACGGTTTCAGGGACGCCCACGTCACAATGGCAAAACCCAGGTCGGGCACATTGTGCACGTTATACATCGCGCCGTTATGTTGAAAATGCGTGCTGTTAGTCCGCTGCATTTCATTGAACACCTGCATATCCAGGCTGTTGCTGCTGGCGAAAACGATATTGCGCCGGATCCCGACCAGGGCAACGTCGATCGGCCAGGAGCCAAAGGGGATCACGTCGATCAGCGAGCCCGGGTCGATCATCACGATATAATGCCCTGTGCCAATAGCGGCCATATAGCGATTAACATTTAAATCGTTGTGCGAAGTCACCCAGGCCCGATAGCCATCGGGGGTGATCCGCAGTGCGGGTGGAAAAGAGGGAGTCTGGCTCTCTTGTTCCAGCGAAGAGCAGCGTGGCTTGAGATCGTCAACGTAGAGCATTTCCTGAATATAACGCCAGGAGAATGCGGTGCGGCGCATCATCAGCGTATGTTCGCGACTACAGGGGATCCCTTTGAAGGACTGCATTTCGTTTAACGCAGATTTGGCCTGAGTAATTACTCGGTCGGTACGGATCTGGACGCGGGAAGCATAGCTGTTCAGGTCCTCAACAAACTTATCTTCCGCATTACTGTGCGCCAGCCAGACGCTGAGGCAGACAGGAACAAGCACTGCAATAACGAGTACGCAGGTCACCACACTAACCAGGTGTCGGGTTGTCATGCTCCTGTTTCCTTTTTATTACGCCGGGCGAGGGGCGCACAAGTCGATGACATTAAAACGGAAAGCCACGCTGCATTGTAGTGTTATAGCACGCCCCTGCCATTGATTTCATTTAGCAACCGGGCGCACGAATAAAAATATTTTAGGCGAGATTAACGAAGGGCGAAGAGTTGAGGAGGCGCTTATCCGTCGTGGGTTGTTTTTGCACCTCCACTCGGATATGCTAATTGTTATGTTATAACAATTCAATTCGGTAAGGGTAAATATGCAGGTCCTCAATTCATTGCGCAGTGCTAAAAAACGTCATAAAGATTGCCAGATCGTTAAACGCAAAGGTCGGCTGTATGTGATATGCAAATCCAATCCGCGGTTCAAGGCCGTGCAGGGACGTAAGAAGAAACGGTAGACCAGGACAGCAGGCTTGCCGCTTACAGCGAGGCTATAGGCGGCAGGCCGGGACAGGCTTCAGGCAGATACGCGGGAAAGGGTAAAGACGTCGTAGAAAGAGAGTTCGCCTTTAGTAGCGATCATTTTTTGCAGTTTCTCTTTTTGTTGTGACTCAACCTGGGGGGAGTGCAGGATGCTCTCGATCAGCTGGTTGGGCACATAGCGCGTGTTGTACCACTCACCGTTGTAGCAGACGCGAAAATCGAGCACATCAATATCTTCGTAGCGGTAGCGCGGATTAACGTCAAAAAAGAAGAAGGCGTTAAAGACGACGAATAATACCACCAGTAGCCAGACGGAACCGATCAGCGTCTCCGACTGCAGCATCACCACCAGCGTTGCCAGCCAGGCGGCGTACATGGCGATAAACAGACCCGGGTGTTTGCGAATAAAGCTGATGCTAAAGCGCGGTCTGTTGTCACGCTTTTCTCGAACATTGAGGTCATCAATGGTTTCGGTAAGCAGGCGTTGTATCTCGGTCATCTTCTGCCCTTTCTCAAATCACTTAAAACGGGGATCTGTATATTTTAAGTGACCACAATGTTTGTGGATAGTAACAGTTAGGCTAAGAAAAAACATAACAGTTGCCAGAAAAGGGCGGGTCAGATAGAGCGGTCAGTTTGTTCAGTACGAGGCAGCGTCTCCGTTGGGCGATAACGGTCGCCCATACGGGTGAGGAACTCATGCTGGTGGTAGAAAGCAGTGTCTAAACGTCTAATGCAGTGTGATGCTCTTCGGCGTGTGAATCACCCAATCAGCGTACAAACTTCCACACGGCTGTCGGAATTTTATCATACAGCTTATTCATAGTGAGTTCAGCCAGACGATGATCGGCTGCAGAATAGAATACTGCTAACTCATTATCAGAAAGCTCGTATTTATTTTTCTCAATCACACGTTCAAGGGTGTCAATTGACTGACAGCGTCGCAAACGCATCAAATAATCTGTCTTGGTTAAGGGTTTATCAGACATAAAGTCACCTAATTGTTTGTAATAATTTTAACTGGCGAAGCTAACGGGTTAGCCTTGCTTGCATTGACAAAACACCGAAAAAGCCGATTGCCCGATTTACGCCATTTTTGCAAATCCTGTGCATTAATGCCGTAGCTGCTGAATAACATAAAAGTGTCATCCAGGTATTCGTCAATTTGCTCAATCAACTTATTATCTTCGTTATACTTAATTTTATAATTAAGCGCGAAGGTTGCTATATGCTCAATCAACTCGTTTAACTGCAAATTAATGGCAGAAGTAGGGTCATTGACCCAGCCATGGTTGCTTTCATCGAGATTGGAAAGGCAGTCATGGTACAGGGATTCACAAAGGAATTTCAACTGTGCAATATCTTGCCTTTTAGGCGAGTATTCGTCCATAGCGCATCCCCTTTTTGAGTGATTTTTTACTCACCGAACATCGTTGTCGGGAAGGGTACAACTGACTTAGCGTCAACGACTACTGTATGCGTCTTACCATTAACTATAATCTACTCTGATTAGGATTTCACCGCGCTATTACGAAAAATTACAATTACGCCGGAGGGTAAAGGTTTAGGCAGACACTCTGTTATATATTGTTTTTCCAGTTGCCCCCCGGGTTCTTATCTCCCGACTCGATGTTAAGACCATTTCAAAAGCGCTATTACGCGCCATCGTAAACAAAAAACACCAGGAATACTCTTAATAACTAAGAAGCAACGCAAGAAAGTGAGAATTTGTGTAAGAGGATTAGGTTAAATATGAGAAGTGGTTTAAAGGTGACATAAAATATATAAATCGCCAATAAGCTTATTTTATGATTTTCAATTGCCAAAAAAAAGGCCGCATTAGCGGCCTTTTTAACTGTTAACAGCACATTCCGGGTGGTCTTACACCGAATGTTTGTGTTCGACGTCTTCAGATTTACGGCTGAAACGACGACGTACCACCACAAAGAAGACCGGAACAAAGAAGATGGCCAGTACGGTTGCGGTGACCATCCCGCCCATTACGCCAGTACCTACGGCGTTCTGCGAACCGGAACCTGCACCCGAGCTGATTACCAGCGGCATAACCCCGAGGATAAATGCCAGGGAGGTCATCAGAATCGGACGCAGACGCATACGCACCGCTTCCAGCGTGGCTTCGATAAGCCCTTTGCCCTCTTTATCCATCAGATCCTTGGCGAATTCCACGATAAGTATCGCGTTCTTCGCCGACAAGCCAATGGTTGTCAGCAGGCCCACCTGGAAGTACACGTCGTTACCCAGCCCACGGAACGTGGCCGCCAACAGGGCACCAATAACCCCCAGTGGCACAACCAGCATAACCGAGAACGGAATCGACCAGCTTTCATACAGCGCTGCCAGACACAGGAATACCACAATCAGCGAGATGGCATACAGGGCAGGGGCCTGGTTGCCGGACAGGCGTTCCTGATAGGACATGCCCGTCCAGTCGTAGCCGATGCCTGCTGGCAGTTTTTGCGCCAGCTCTTCCATCAGGTTCATGGCCTCACCGGTACTTCTACCCGGTGCCGCCTGACCCAGGATCTCCATTGATGGCAGACCGTTGTAACGTTCCAGACGCGGCGAGCCGTATTCCCAGCGTGAAGTGGAGAAGGCGGCGAATGGCACCATCTGTCCGTCACTGCCGCGAACGTACCAGTTGTTGATATCGTTCGGCAACATACGGTACTGCGCTTCAGACATCACGTACACTTTCTTCACACGACCGCGGTCGATGAAGTCGTTGACGTAGCTACCGCCCCAGGCCGCGCCCAGTGTGGTATTGATGTCACTGATAGAAACGCCCAGCGCCTGTGCTTTTTCCTGATCGATATCCACTTTGAACTGCGGCGTATCTTCCAGACCGTTCGGACGTACGCCTACCAGTAGCTCAGGATGCTTGGCAACTTCACCAAACAACTGGTTACGCGCCTGAGTCAGTTTTTCATGGCCCAGACCGCCCTGGTCGATAAGCTGGAAGTCAAAGCCGGTTGCCGTACCCAGCTCGACGATCGCAGGCAGGTTAAAGGCAAAGACCATCGCATCTTTAATCTGCGAGAAGGTGCCCATCGCGCGGCCAGTAATGGCTTCAACCTTGTTCTCTTCGCCCGGACGTTCAGCCCAGTCTTTCAGAGAAACGAAGGCAATACCGGTGTTCTGGCCACGACCCGCAAAGCCGAAGCCGTTAACCGCAAACACCGATTCAACGTTGGCTTTCTCTTTGGTGAGGTAGTAATTCGTCACCTCATCCAGCACTTTCTGGGTACGTTCCTGAGATGCACCCGCTGGCAGCTGGGCCATGGTCAGGAAGACGCCCTGGTCTTCGTCCGGCAGGAAGGAGCTTGGCAGACGAACGAACAGGTACGCCATACCCACCACGATGATGATATAGAGCAGCAGATAACGACCGGTGCTGCGCAGGATATTGCCTACGCTGTCGGTGTAGTGGTGCGTACTCTTATCGAACATCCGGTTAAACCAGCCGAAGAAGCCTTTTTTGTTCTCGCCGTGATCGCCTTTGGCCACTGGTTTCAGCATGGTGGCGCACAGTGCAGGGGTCAGGATCAACGCAACCAGTACCGACAGGGCCATTGCCGAGACGATAGTGATCGAGAACTGACGATAAATCGCACCGGTAGAACCCCCGAAGAAGGCCATCGGGATAAATACCGCCGACAACACCATGGCGATACCGACCAGCGCGCCCTGGATCTGACCCATCGATTTACGGGTAGCTTCCTTCGGCGGCAGTCCCTCTTCGGACATGACACGCTCGACGTTTTCTACCACGACGATGGCGTCATCCACGAGCAGGCCTATCGCCAGCACCATCCCGAACATCGTCAGGGTGTTTATCGAGAAGCCAAAGGCCGAGAGGATCGCAAACGTCCCTAACAGAACGACCGGCACGGCAATGGTTGGAATCAGCGTCGCACGGAAGTTTTGCAGGAACAGGTACATCACGATGAACACCAGGATAATCGCTTCGACCAGCGTTTTGATTACCTCGTGAATGGAGATTTTCACGAATGGCGTGGTGTCATACGGATAAACGATTTTCAGGCCTGACGGGAAGAAAGGTTCCATTTTCTTCAGTTCGGCACGGATCGCGGTAGCGGTATCCAGGGCGTTAGCGCCAGTCGCCAGCTTAATCCCCAGACCGGATGCCGGCTGGCCGTTAAACTTGGCGATAACGTCATAGTTTTCACCGCCCAGCTCTACCTTCGCCACATCACGCAGGCGAACCTGGGAACCGTCCGGGTTCACTTTCAGCAGAATTTTACTGAATTCATCTGCCGAGGTCAGACGGGTCTGCGCGATGATTGAGGCGTTCAGTTGCTGGCCTTTCACCGGCGGCGTGCCGCCTAACTGACCGGCTGCCACCTGGGCGTTCTGCGCTTTAATCGCGGTGATCACGTCAACTGGCGTCAACTGGAAGTTGTTCAGTTTGTTCGGATCCATCCAGATACGCATCGCGTACTGAGAACCGAACAGCTGCACGTCACCCACGCCTGAAGTACGGCTGATGGCGTCCTTCATGTTGGCACCCACGTAGTCGGAAATATCCTCCTGCGTCATGGTGCCGTTGGTGTTGATAACGCCGACAACCATCAGGAAGCTACTGGAGGATTTCTCCACGCTCACACCCTGCTGTTGTACTTCTTGCGGCAGTAACGGCATCGCCAGCTGCAGTTTGTTCTGCACCTGAACCTGAGCGATGTCCGCATCCGTACCGGATTCGAAGGTCAGCGTAATCTGCACCGTACCGGTGGAGTCACTGTTGGAGGACATGTACATCAGGTTATCGATACCGTTCATGTTCTGTTCGATAACCTGAGTTACGGTGTCCTGCACCGTTTTGGCATCAGCCCCTGGGTAGGTTGCGGCGATTGAAATTGCTGGCGGCGCAATAGTTGGATATTGCGCGACAGGCAGCTTCAGGATCGCAAGTCCCCCGGCTAGCATGATGATTATGGCGATCACCCATGCAAAAATGGGGCGATCGATAAAGAAATTAGGCATGTCTTAACGGCTCCTGTTTAAGTTAAGACTTAGGTTGTTCTGACTGGCCGCCTGCGGAGGCTTGTTGTTGATTGTCAGACGTGACCTCTTGCGCTTTAACCTGGGCGCCCGGGCGAACTTTTTGTAAACCGGTAATGATGACGCGATCACCATCTTTCAGACCTTCGGTAACCAGCCATTTGTCGCCAATTGCCTGGGTTGCGGTGATCTGGCGGACTTCAACTTTGTCTTCAGCGCCAATGACCATTGCACTGGCATCGCCGCGCGGCGTACGGGTCACACCCTGCTGTGGAACCAGCAGTGCGGTTGGGTTAGTCCCTTCTTCCAGGCTTGCGCGAACAAACATACCTGGTAACAGCGTATGGTTCGGGTTCGGGAAGATGGCGCGCAGGGTGATAGAACCGGTGGTCTGATCGACCGTCACGTCAGAAAACTCGAGGCTGCCGGCCTGTGGGAACTTAATGCCGTCGTTAGTGACCAGCTCCACTTTCGCTTTGCCATTTTCCTGCTTCAGGGTGCCGTTCTCCAGCTCCTGTTTCAGACGCAGGAAATCATTGCTCGACTGGGTGACATCGACATAGATCGGGTCAAGCTGTTGCACAGTGGCCAGTGCGGTAGTCTGGCCATTCTGCACCAGGGCACCTTCGGTCACTGCCGATTTACCAATGCGGCCGCTGATAGGCGACGTCACTTTGGTATAAGCCAGGTTAATACGTGCGGTTTCAACGGCGGCTTTCGCAGCGGTAACGGCAGCGTTTGCCTGCTGAGCATCGGCCTGGGCGCTATCAAATTCCTGTTGGCTGATGTACTGAGTGCCGATCAGTTTCTGATAACGGCTGACGGTCAGCTGGGCAATTTTTGCTGCAGCCTGGGCTTTAGCCAGATCGCCTTTTGCACTTTCATAATTAGCCTGATAGGTAGCGGGATCAATCTGATACAGAGATTCACCGGCTTTAACATCGCCGCCTTCCGTAAAATTACGTTTCAGGATGATGCCACTCACCTGTGGACGCACTTCAGCAATGCGGTAAGCGCTGGTTCGGCCGGGTAATTCTGTTTTTATCTGGAGAGGTTCGGATTTGAGCGTCACGACGCCAACTTCTGGCACCTGCTGAGCCCCTTGTTGAGCCTGTTTTTCGTCACATCCTGTAAGCGCTAAGCTGCCTGAGAGCATCAGAACGATCGCCAGAGGCGTTAACCCTCTGTTTTTGTTCATATGTAAACCTCGAGTTTCCGATTTCAAATTGATCAATGGATCACGCGTCCACAAACCCATTGCTGCGTTTATATTATCGTCGTGCTATGGTACATACATTCATAAATGTATGTAAATCTGACTCCTGTAAATTCACCTGGGTATGGCACGAAAAACCAAACAACAAGCACTTGCGACACGCCAGCACATCCTTGATGTAGCTTTGCGCTTGTTTTCGCAACAGGGTGTTTCTTCCACTTCGCTGGCACAGATTGCTCAGGCGGCGGGGGTAACCCGTGGAGCGATTTACTGGCATTTCAAAAATAAGTCAGATTTATTTGGTGAAATTTGGGAGCTTTCAGAATCCAATATTGGGGATCTCGAGACTGAGTATCAGGCAAAATTCCCCGACGATCCACTCTCAGTTTTAAGAGAGATTCTGGTCTATATCCTTGAGGCGACAGTTATAGAAGAACGCCGCCGCCTGATGATGGAGATCATCTTCCACAAATGCGAGTTTGTCGGGGAAATGGCGGTAGTGCAACAGGCACAGCGCAGTCTTTGTCTGGAGAGTTACGATCGTATTGAACAGAGCCTATTGCATTGTATTAAAGCCCGCATGTTACCTGCCAATTTATTAACCCGCCGCGCCGCCATCCTGATGCGCAGCTATATTTCCGGCCTGATGGAAAACTGGCTTTTTGCTCCCCAGTCTTTTGATCTGCAACGTGAAGCCCGTGATTATGTGGAAATCCTGCTGGAGATGTACCAGTTCTGCCCCACGCTGCGCGCGCAGCCAGACTCGCTCCATGCCTGATCCCAGGAATTGTCCGGGAGCCACGCGTTGATGCTATTTTGCACCCGATTGCCGTGATATTCTTCACGCCGGTCTTTTTGGTATTCATCACACGAATTACACATAATTATGTTGCACTACACACGCAAACAGCATCCCATCTTTGCTTTTATTCTGGTTTTATTTCTCTCGTTGATGGCTTCACCGGCTGCGTTTGCGCGTGCCGATAATAGCAGCGACATGCCTACCCGGGCAGATGTGCAGAGCCAGCTTGATGCCCTGAGCAAACAGAAAGAGCTTACTCCGCAGGACAAGCTGGTCCAGCAGGATCTGACGGAAACCCTGGAGACCCTCGACAAGCTCGAGCGGGTCAAAGCAGAAACTACGCAGTTACGCCAGAAGGTAGCGCAAGCGCCTGAGATGATGCGTAAGGCGACCGAGAGCCTTAACGCGCTGAGTGATGTCGATAACGATGCGGAAACCCGTAAAACGCTGGCGACCTTGTCGCTGCGTCAGCTGGAACTGCGCGTGGCGCAACTGCTCGACGATTTACAAACCGCACAAAACGATCTCGCCACTTACAATAGCCAACTGGTTTCCCTGCAAACCCAGCCGGAGCGCGTGCAGAATGCGATGTATTCGGCCTCTCAGCAGTTGCAGCAGATCCGCAATCGCCTGAACGGCACCTCTGCGGGCGAAGCGGCGTTACGCCCCACGCAGCAAACCTTGCTCCTGACGCAGCAGCAGCTGCTCAATGCCCAGATCGAACAGCAGCGTAAGAGTCTGGAAGGCAACACCGTGCTGCAGGATACCCTGCAAAAACAGCGCGACTATGTTACCGCCAACATTAACCGTCTGGAGCATCAGCTACAGCTGTTGCAGGAAGCGGTCAACAGCAAGCGACTCACCCTGACGGAGAAAACCGCGCAGGAAGCCGTTAACCCGGACGAAACCGCGCGTATCCAGGAAAACCCGCTGGTGAAACAAGAGCTGGATGCCAACCATCAGCTCAGCCAGCGTTTGATCACGGCCACTGAAAACGGCAACTCGCTGGTTCAGCGGAACATCAAAGTCAAAAACTGGCTGGATCGCGCCCTGCAGTCTGAGCGCAACATCAAAGAGCAGATCGCCGTCCTGAAAGGCAGCCTGCTGCTGTCGCGTATCCTCTATCAACAGCAGCAGACTTTACCCTCCGCCGATGAACTGGAGGACATGACCAACCGCATTGCGGATTTGCGTCTCGAACAGTTCGAGGTCAACCAGCAGCGCGATGCCCTGTTCCAGAGCGATGCCTTCGTCGCCAAAGTGGAAGAGGGGCACAGCAGCGACGTCAACGCTGAAGTCCACGATGCGCTGCTGCAGGTGGTAGACATGCGCCGCGAGCTGCTCGATCAGCTGAATAAACAGCTGGGTAATCAGCTGATGATGGCCATTAACCTGCAGATCAACCAGCAGCAGCTGGTGAGCGTATCCAAAAGCCTGCAGGAGATCCTCACCCAGCAGATCTTCTGGGTAAACAGCAACAAACCGATGGACTGGGACTGGATCAAATCCTTCCCGGGGATGCTGAAAGACCAGATCAAAGGAATGAAAATCACCGTTAACTGGGAAAAAGCCGGTCCAGCGGTGGCCTTTGCCTTCCTGGCGGGTCTGCCGCTGTTGCTGATTGCCGGGTTGATCCGCTGGCGTCTCGGCTGGCTGAAAAAGTACCAGGCGAAACTGGCGAATGAAGTAGGGCAATTGCGTAATGACAGCCAGCTTCATACCCCGAAAGCCATTCTTATCGATCTGATCCGCGCTCTGCCGGTCTGCCTGTTAATTCTGGCGGCGGGGCTGATCCTGCTCACCATGCAGCTTAATATCAGCGATCTGCTGTGGGCCTTCAGTAAAAAACTGGCGCTGTTCTGGCTGGTGTTTGGCCTGTGCTGGAAAGTGCTGGAAAAAGACGGCGTGGCGGTGAATCACTTTAATATGCCTGCCCAGCTCACCAGCCACTGGCGACGCCAGATCGTGCGGGTGAGCCTCGCGCTGTTGCCACTGCACTTCTGGTCGGTGGTGGCGGAACTCTCTCCGCTGCATCTGATGGATGACGTGCTGGGACAGTTCGTTATTCTGCTTAACCTGCTGGTGATCGCCATCCTTATGTGGCCGATGTGCAGCGACAGCTGGCGCGATAAAGAGTCCCATTCCATTCGCCTGGCGACGGTCACCGTGCTGTCCATTATCCCGGTGGCGCTGATGGTGCTCACGGCTACCGGTTATTTCTATACCACCCTGCGTCTGTCGGGCCGCTGGATTGAAACCGTCTATCTGGTGATCCTCTGGAACCTGTTGTATCAGACCGTCCTGCGCGGGTTGAGCGTTGCCGCCCGTCGTATCGCCTATCGCCGCGCCCTGGCGCGCCGGCAGAATATGGTGAAAGAGGGAGCCGAAGGCGCGGAGCCGCAGGAGGAGCCGACCATCGCCCTCGAGCAGGTCAACCAGCAGACGTTGCGCATTACCATGCTGGTGATGATCGCTCTGTTCGGCGTGATGTTCTGGGCCATCTGGTCTGATTTAATTACCGTCTTTGCTTATCTCGACAGCATCACCCTGTGGCACTACAGCGGCACTGAAGCCGGTGCGGCAGTGGTGAAAAACGTCACCATGGGCAGCCTGCTGTTTGCATTGGTTTCGGCGGTAGTGGCCTGGGCCTTGATCCGCAACCTGCCAGGCCTGCTGGAAGTGCTGGTACTCTCGCGCCTGAATATGCGCCAGGGGGCCTCCTACGCCATCACCACCATTCTGAACTATGTGATTCTGGTGGCGGGCGCGATGACCGTCTTCGGTTCGCTCGGGGTCTCGTGGGACAAACTGCAGTGGCTGGCGGCGGCTCTGTCGGTAGGTCTTGGGTTCGGTTTACAGGAGATCTTTGGTAACTTCGTTTCAGGTCTGATTATCCTGTTCGAGCGCCCGGTGCGCATCGGCGATACGGTGACCATCGGCACCTTCTCGGGAACGGTCAGCAAGATCCGTATTCGTGCCACCACTATTACGGATTTCGATCGTAAAGAGGTGATCATCCCGAACAAAGCCTTCGTGACCGAGCGGTTGATCAACTGGTCGCTCTCCGACACCATCACCCGCGTGGTGATCAGTCTGGGCGTGGCTTACGGTTCCGATCTGGATACGGTGAAAAAAGTGCTGCTGAAAGCGGCGATGGATCATCCGAAAGTGATGCACGATCCCGAGCCGGCCGTGTTCTTTACCACCTTCGGCCCGAGTACGCTGAATCATGAACTGCGTCTGTACGTGCGTGAACTGCGTGACCGCAGCTACACCGTGGATGAACTGAACCGCACCATTGAGCGTCTGTGCCGTGAGAACAACATCAACATCGCGTTCAACCAGCTTGAAGTGCATCTTCGCAATGAGAAGGGCGACGAGCACATAGAAGTGAAACGTGAAGTGAAGGGGGATGACCCAACACCGGCATGATTTTCTAAAGGGGAGGGCGGATCAGGTTCCCTCTCCCTTTGGAATAAGGTTAGGGTGAGGGGGAAGCGGCGTCGATTTTCCCCTCAAAATCCCGCTTCACAATCTCCAGCGCCTTCAGCACCGTCTCGGCCGGGATGTCATGATTTTCCAGCAACATGATCAGATCAACCGCCAGCTTTATTTCATCGGGGGCGTTTTCCAGTGACACACACTACTCCTGTTAACGGGTCAGACGCGCAATCACGCGCTCAATATCATCCAGTGCCTTGCGACAGCGTTCAAGCCGCCCCTCAAGCGCAGTAATTTCGCGCATCAGTATCTGCTGCTCTTCCAGCGTTTCGGCCTGGTTCAGCCGCGCCTCGCGTTCAGACTTCATTTCACACAGCCGCCGCTCAAACTCCTGATGCTCCAGCCGCTTGCGCTGCCATTTTGTCGCACCGGCAGAAGCACTGTCCCAGACCCGTAAAGGCCAGGCGGCAATCTCCCTGTGCAGGGCGGCGATCTGCTCCGCCAGATGGGTAGCCAGCCAGTTGACCTGCTCCGTTTGCGCCTTCTCTACCGCATGACCCAATTCATCAAGATTGGCCTGAGCTTCATCAAGATAATCTTTCATCACTGTGCTGCGGGTACGAAACAGCTGCCGGTCAAAGCGCGGTTTTAGCGTAGCGTGCTGCATCAGGGGGGCGGCCTGCGTACGCAGGGACGTCAGCTGATTTTGCAGCGTCTGTAAAAGCAAGGCTGTTTTCAATCCGCTCTCCAGTGGTACAGTAGCCGTTCAGTTTGATAACGAATCGCATTATGCAGCGTACTATTTTAATCATCATTGGCTGGCTAGCGGTAGTGCTCGGCACGCTGGGCGTCGTTTTGCCCATTCTGCCAACCACCCCCTTTATATTACTGGCAGCCTGGTGCTTCGCCCGTTCTTCTCCGCGTTTTCACCAATGGCTGCTGTACCGCTCATGGTTTGGCGGCTATCTGCGCCACTGGCAACAGTACCGCGCCATGCCGCCCGGCGCGAAGCCGCGGGCCATTGCGGTGATCCTCGTCACCTTCGCCATTTCATTATGGATGGTAAAAATTATGTGGGTGCGGATCCTACTGTTGGCTATCCTCGCGTGCCTGCTAATTTTCATGTGGCGGATGCCCGTAGTTGATGGAAAGCAACAAAAGCAATAATCCTCAGACTGGCTGTTGCAATTCTTGTGCGCAGCCAGTAAATTCGACCGTTTTCGAGCACGGGCAGGCTTGGTCAAAGGTTAAGCAATTGTTATTTTGACCGACCATCTCTCCGCTCCGTGAGTAACACCGTTTTCATCAGGCATCCATTTATGACCGCAACTGCGCAGCAGCTTGAATACCTTAAAAACAGCATCAAAAGTATCCAGGACTATCCAAAACCTGGCATTCTTTTCCGTGATGTCACCAGCTTGCTGGAAGACCCGAAAGCGTACGCCCTCAGCATTGAATTGCTGGTCGAGCGTTACAAAAACGCCGGGATCACCAAAGTTGTCGGCACCGAAGCCCGCGGTTTCCTGTTTGGCGCCCCGGTTGCGCTGGCAATGGGCGTTGGTTTTGTGCCGGTGCGTAAGCCGCGCAAACTGCCACGCGAAACCATCGCTGAAAGCTACGAGCTTGAGTACGGTACCGACCAGCTTGAGATCCATGTTGATGCGATCAAGCCTGGCGACAAAGTGCTGGTGGTTGACGATCTGCTGGCAACCGGTGGCACCATTGAGGCGACCGTGAAGCTGATCCGTCGTCTGGGTGGCGAAGTGACCGATGCGGCCTTCATCATCAACCTGTTCGATCTGGGTGGCGAACAGCGCCTGGAAAAACAGGGCATCACCAGCTACAGCCTCGTGCCTTTCCCGGGACATTAATCCTCCCGCCCGCAACCTCGCCCAACGGGTGAGGTTGTGTTAGCATTACCCCCTGATTATCCACCTTCCAGCGTTGCAGAGCCTGCCCATGAGTTATCAGGTGTTAGCCCGTAAATGGCGACCCCAAACCTTTGCTGACGTTGTCGGCCAGGAACATGTGCTGACCGCCCTGGCGAACGGCTTATCGCTAGGACGTATCCATCACGCCTATCTTTTTTCCGGCACCCGCGGCGTCGGTAAAACATCTATTGCCCGTTTACTGGCGAAAGGCCTCAACTGCGAAAGCGGGATCACCGCCACGCCGTGCGGCGTCTGCGACAACTGCCGTGAAATCGAGCAGGGGCGCTTTGTCGATCTGATTGAGATCGATGCCGCCTCGCGCACGAAAGTTGAAGATACCCGCGATCTGCTGGATAACGTCCAGTACGCCCCGGCGCGCGGCCGCTTCAAGGTCTATCTGATCGATGAAGTGCACATGCTGTCGCGCCACAGCTTTAACGCCCTGCTGAAGACGCTGGAAGAGCCGCCTGCACACGTCAAGTTCCTGCTGGCGACCACCGATCCGCAAAAGCTGCCGGTGACCATCTTATCCCGCTGCCTGCAGTTCCATCTGAAGGCGCTGGACGTCGGGCAGATCCGCGATCAGCTTGAACATATTCTGAATGAAGAGCAGGTGACGCACGAACCGCGTGCCCTGCAGCTGCTGGCGCGTGCCGCTGACGGCAGCCTGCGCGATGCGCTCAGCCTCACCGATCAAGCCATTGCCAGCGGTGATGGGCAACTGACGACGCTTGCGGTCAGCACCATGCTCGGCACTTTGGACGACGATCAGGCCCTGTCGCTGATTGAGGCGGTGGTCGAGGCCAACGGCGAGCAAGTGATGGCGTTAGTCAACGCCTCGGCGGCGCGTGGCATCGAGTGGGAAGCCCTGCTGGTTGAGATGCTTAGCCTGCTGCACCGCATTGCGATGATACAGCTCTCCCCGGCTGCGCTGGGGCCGGACATGGCCGCGATTGAGCAGCGCATGCGCGAACTGGCGCGTACCATCCCGCCAACCGACGTGCAGCTCTACTATCAAACCCTGTTAATTGGTCGCAAAGAGCTACCTTTTGCACCGGATCGCCGCATGGGGGTGGAAATGACCCTGCTGCGCGCGCTGGCGTTCCATCCGCGAATGCCGCTGCCGGAACCCGAGGTGCCGCAACCCTCTTTCGCGCCGGTCGCCCCCACGGCAGTGATGACGCCGCCGCAGGTTCCCGTGCAGCAGAGTGCACCGCCACTGCCGCGCCACGATGTGCCGCTGTCGGATGCTACCAGTTCGGTACTCGCCGCTCGCAATCAGTTGCAACGCGCGCAGGGAGCAACCAAGCCAAAAAAGAGTGAACCGGCAGCGCCTGCAAGAGCGCGGCCGGTAAATAACGCCGCGCTTGAACGTCTGGCCTCGGTCTCGGAGCGCGTGCAGTCGCGTTCTACCTCGGTCACGTCTGAGCCACAGGCTCCGGCAAAGAAAGAGGCCTATCGCTGGAAAGCGACCACCGTCACCGAAGAGGTGAAGGTGGAAGTCGCCACGCCGAAAGCGCTGAAAAAGGCGCTGGAGCACGAGAAAACCCCGGAACTGGCCGCTAAGCTTGCCGGGGAGTCGTTGGAGCGTGATGCCTGGGCGGCTGAGGTCAGTCAGTTAAAACTGCCCAAGCTGGTGGAGCAGGTTGCCCTGAATGCCTGGCGTGAACAGGACGGCAACCGGATCTGCCTGCATCTGCGTTCAGGCCAGCGCCATCTGAACTCAGCAAGTGCCCAACAGGTCCTGACTGAGGCGCTCTCCACATTACAGGGTGCGCCTGTTGAATTGACCATCATTGAAGATGATAATCCGGCGGTGCGAACGCCGCTGGAGTGGCGTCAGGCCATCTATGAAGAGAAACTCGCGCAGGCGCGTGAGTCGATTATCGCGGATAATAACATTCAGACCCTGCAGCGTTACTTTGATGCAGAACTGGATGAAGAGAGTATTCGACCCATTTGATCGTGAGTCTGACTTACGGTTGTTATCTTTAACGTGAAAGAAGAGAGAAGCCTATGTTTGGTGGTAAAGGCGGTCTGGGTGGTCTGATGAAGCAGGCCCAGCAGATGCAGGAAAAAATGCAGAAGATGCAGGAAGAGATCGCACAGATGGAAGTGACTGGCGAATCTGGCGCAGGTCTGGTCAAAGTGACCATCAACGGTGCGCATAACTGCCGTCGCGTGGAGATCGACCCAAGCCTGCTCGAAGACGACAAAGACATGCTGGAAGATCTGGTCGCCGCTGCATTTAACGATGCTGCGCGCCGTATCGACGAAACCCAGAAAGAAAAAATGGCCTCTGTATCCTCTGGAATGCAGCTGCCACCGGGCTTTAAGATGCCGTTCTGATGCAAACCAGTCCGCTGCTCACGCAGCTAATGGAAGCGCTACGCTGCCTGCCGGGCGTAGGCCCGAAGTCAGCGCAGCGCATGGCGTTTACCCTGCTGCAGCGCGATCGTAGCGGCGGCATGCGTCTGGCGCAGGCGTTGACCCGCGCCATGTCAGAAATCGGACACTGTGCAGACTGCCGCACCTTTACCGAGCAGGAAGTGTGTAACATCTGCGCCAATCCGCGCCGTCAGGAAAACGGTCAGATCTGCGTGGTGGAGAGTCCTGCGGACATCTACGCCATCGAACAGACCGGGCAGTTTTCTGGCCGCTATTTTGTGCTGATGGGCCACCTGTCGCCGCTGGATGGTATCGGCCCGGATGATATTGGTCTGGACCGTCTGGAACAGCGTCTGAAATCGGAAACGATCAACGAGGTGATCCTCGCCACCAACCCAACGGTGGAAGGGGAGGCAACGGCCAACTACATCGCGGAACTGTGCGCGGAGTCGGGCGTCGAAGCCAGCCGTATCGCCCACGGCGTACCGGTGGGCGGTGAGCTGGAGATGGTGGACGGCACCACGCTGTCACACTCTCTGGCCGGTCGTCACAAGATTATTTTCTGACCAAACGGAGGCTGCAGCCGTGGCCTCCGCTTGAAAACCTTCCTCGCTATCCCCATCTCTCCCTCAACGCTTTTAAACCCCATTAAATGGCATTGTTGAGGTCGACTTAGTATGAAAGGACAAGAAACCCGCGGTTTCCAGTCAGAAGTAAAACAACTTCTGCATCTGATGATCCATTCTCTTTATTCCAATAAAGAAATCTTCCTGCGTGAGCTTATCTCTAACGCCTCTGATGCGGCAGACAAGCTGCGTTTCCGTGCGCTCTCGAAGCCAGAGCTGTATGAAGGTGACGGCGAACTGCGCGTGCGCGTCTCGTTTGATAAAGAGAACCGCACCCTGACCATCGCGGATAACGGCATCGGCATGACCCGCGATGAAGCCATTGACCATCTCGGTACTATCGCGAAATCCGGCACCAAAGCCTTCCTGCAGTCCATGGGTTCCGATCAGGCCAAAGACAGCCAGTTGATCGGCCAGTTCGGCGTGGGCTTCTATTCGGCGTTCATCGTGGCGGATAAAGTCACCGTACGCACCCGTGCGGCAGGCGAGAGCGCTGAAAACGGCGTCTTCTGGGAATCCCACGGTGAAGGCGAATACACCGTAGCCGACATCACTAAAGCCGATCGCGGCACCGAGATCACCCTGCACCTGCGCGAAGGGGAAGACGATTTCCTCAACGACTGGCGCGTGCGCTCCATCATCAGCAAATATTCTGACCATATCGCTCTGCCGGTTGAGATCGAAAAACGGGAAGAACAGGACGGCGAAACCGTTATTTCCTGGGAGAAGATCAACAAGGCGCAGGCGCTGTGGACGCGTAACAAGTCTGAGATCAAAGACGATGAGTACACCGAGTTCTACAAGCACATCGCCCACGACTTTACCGATCCGCTGACCTGGAGCCACAACCGCGTGGAAGGGAAGCAGGAGTACACCAGCCTGCTGTACATCCCGGCGCAGGCGCCGTGGGATATGTGGAACCGCGATCACAAGCACGGCCTGAAGCTGTACGTGCAGCGCGTGTTCATCATGGACGAAGCCGAACAGTTCATGCCGAACTACCTGCGCTTTGTGCGTGGCCTGATTGATTCCAACGATCTGCCGCTGAACGTCTCCCGTGAAATCCTGCAGGACAGCACCGTGACCCGCAACCTGCGCACCGCTTTGAGCAAACGTGCCCTGCAGATGCTGGACAAGCTGGCGAAAGACGACGCAGAAAAATACCAGACCTTCTGGAAACAGTTCGGCCTGGTACTGAAAGAAGGCCCGGCGGAAGATTCCTCCAACGTCGAAGCCATTGCCAAACTGCTGCGCTTTGCCTCCACACATACCGACTCCTCCGAGCAGACCGTGTCGCTGGAAGAGTACATCTCCCGCATGAAGGAAGGGCAGGAGAAGATCTACTACATCACCGCCGACAGCTATGCCGCGGCGAAGAGCAGCCCGCACCTCGAGCTGCTGCGTAAGAAAGGCATCGAAGTGCTGCTGCTTTCCGATCGCATCGATGAGTGGATGATGAACTACCTGACCGAGTTCAGCGGTAAAGCGTTCCAGTCCGTGGCGAAAGCCGATGAGTCCATCGACAAGCTGGCGGATGAAGTGGACGAAACCGCGAAAGAGGCGGAAAAAGCGCTGGAGCCATTTGTTGAGCGTGTGAAAACCCATCTGGGCGATCGCGTGAAAGAGGTGCGCTTCACACACCGTCTGACCGACACGCCAGCCATCGTCACCACCGAAGCCGATGAAATGAGCACCCAGATGGCGAAGCTGTTTGCCGCTGCGGGCCAGAGCGTACCGGAAGTGAAGTACATCTTTGAACTCAACCCGGATCACGCGTTGGTGAAACGCGCGGCAGACACCCAGGACGACGCCCGCTTTGCCGAGTGGGTTGAACTGCTGCTGGATCAGTCCCTGCTGGCCGAGCGCGGCACGCTGGAAGATCCAAACCAGTTCATCAAGCGCGTCAATGCGTTGCTGCTGGCGTAATTAAACGTCTGCCCCTCACCCTAACCCTCTCCCCTTTGGGGAGAGGGCGGGGTGAGGGGAAATCCTCTGCACTCTGTCAAATTATCTCCCTCGTTAACCGTTTCAGCCTTCCCGCCTTCCTTGAGCCACGTCCGTTCTGATGGTATTGTTTAGCGCTTTTTGAAAAATTGAACCAACTTTTGAGGGGATTTTCGCAATGCGTATTATTCTGCTTGGCGCTCCGGGCGCGGGTAAAGGAACTCAGGCTCAGTTCATCATGGAGAAATACGGTATTCCGCAAATCTCTACGGGTGACATGCTGCGTGCCGCTGTTAAATCTGGCTCCGAGCTGGGCAAACAGGCGAAAGACATTATGGACGCCGGCAAACTGGTAACCGATGAGCTGGTTATTGCTCTGGTTAAAGAACGCATTACTCAGGAAGATTGCCGCAACGGTTTCCTGCTGGACGGCTTCCCACGTACCATTCCTCAGGCTGATGCCATGAAAGAAGCGGGCATCAACGTGGATTACGTTCTGGAGTTCGACGTACCGGACGAACTGATCGTGGACCGTATCATCGGTCGTCGCGTACACGCCGCTTCCGGCCGCGTTTACCACGTGAAATTCAATCCACCGCAGGTGGAAGGTAAAGACGACGTGACCGGCGAAGAGCTGACCACCCGTAAAGACGATCAGGAAGAGACCGTGCGTAAGCGCCTGGTGGAATACCATCAGATGACCGCGCCACTGATCGGCTACTACTCTCAGGAAGCGCAGGCGGGTAACACCAAATACGCTAAAGTTGACGGCACCAAGCCTGTCGCTGAAGTTCGTGCAGAGCTGGAAAAAATCCTCGGCTAATCGCACACCCCCACCCAGTCATTCGGGTTGTATCACGGCGGCACGTACGCGAATCCCAGTCATTCAGATAACGCTGTGACTGGGGTAAGGGTACGCAGCCAACACAGAGGCAGCCTGAAGGATGTCGTGACTCTCACCCGGGCCACCGGGTGAGAAAAATTCTCATCTTATCTATCGCAGCAATGGGTTCCGTTTACGCACTTTTCAGATACACTTATCAGCCTGTTATAAGGTTATGAGGCGTGAATGAGTCAGGCGAAAACCGGCATCCTGCTTGCCAATTTAGGTACCCCCGAAGCCCCAACCCCCGCAGCGGTCAGCCGTTATCTGCGTCAGTTTCTGAGTGATACGCGCGTTGTGGATACCCCGCGCCTGCTATGGTGGCCATTGCTGCGTGGCGTGATCCTGCCGATCCGTTCGCCGCGTGTGGCTAAGCTCTATCAGTCCGTCTGGATGGAAGAGGGGTCGCCGCTGATGGTCTACAGCCGCCGCCAGGAGAAGGCGCTGGCTGCCCGTCTGCCGGATATTCCGGTTGCGCTGGGAATGAGCTACGGTAAACCGTCGCTGGAAAGCGCCGTCACAGAGCTGCTGGCGCAGGGCGTGGACCATATCGTGGTGCTGGCGCTCTATCCGCAATACTCATGCTCCACCGTCGCCGCGGTCTGGGACGAGCTGGCGCGCATTCTGGCGACCCGACGCCGTATTCCTTCCGTGACCTTTATTCGCGATTACGCGGATAACGAAATGTATATCAACGCCCTTGCCAGCAGCGCACGCGCGTCCTTTGCAAAACACGGCGAGCCGGATCTGCTGCTGCTTTCCTATCACGGTATCCCGCAGCGGTTTGCCGATGAAGGTGACGATTATCCGCAGCGCTGCCGCGATACCACGCGTGAGCTGGTGTCCGCCCTGGGTCTGCCGCCGGAGAAGGTGATGATGACCTTCCAGTCGCGCTTTGGCCGCGAGCCGTGGCTGACCCCTTATACGGATGAAACTCTCAAAATGTTGGGCGAGAAAGGCGTGAAGCACATCCAGGTGATGTCGCCGGGCTTTGCGGCCGACTGTCTTGAAACCCTGGAGGAGATTGCGGTACAAAACCGGGAGTTCTTCCTCGAAGCGGGCGGAACGAAATACGAGTACATTCCGGCGCTGAACGACGACCCAGAACACATCGAGATGATGGTGTCGCTGGTGACTAACAGCCGCTGATCGCGTTAAAGGCCGGGATTGTGCTACCATTTCCGGCCCATCCGTTACTCGTAGCTCAGAAGATGAAATTTCCCGGTAAACGCAAATCCAAACACTACTTTCCCGTTAACGCCCGCGATCCGCTGCTCCAGCAAATTCAGCCGGAGAATGAGACCAACGCCGCCTGGGTGGTGGGTATCGATCAGACGCTGGTGGATATTGAAGCAAAAGTGGACGATGCGTTTGTCGCGCGTTACGGCCTGAGCGCCGGGCACTCTCTGGTCATTGAAGACGATGTGGCGGAAGCGCTGTACCAGGAGCTGGTACGGGACAACCTCATTACCCATCAGTTTGCCGGTGGCACCATCGGCAACACCATGCACAACTACTCGGTGTTGGCGGATGACCGCTCCGTTCTGCTGGGTGTGATGTGCAGCAACATCGAAATTGGCAGTTACGCCTACCGCTACCTCTGCAACACCTCCAGCCGTACCGATCTGAACTACCTGCAAGGCGTGGACGGGGCGATTGGCCGCTGCTTTACGCTGATCGGCGAATCCGGCGAACGTACCTTCGCCATTAGCCCGGGTCACATGAACAAACTGCGCGCAGAGAGCATCCCGGAAGAGGTGATTGCCGGGGCATCTGCGCTGGTGCTGACCTCCTATCTGGTGCGTTGCAAGCCGGGCGAGCCGATGCCGGAAGCCACCATGAAGGCGATAGAGTACGCGAAGAAGTATAACGTGCCGGTGGTCCTGACCCTGGGTACCAAATTCGTGATCGCGGATAACCCGGAGTGGTGGCAGGCCTTCCTGAAAGAGCACGTCTCTATTCTGGCGATGAATGAAGAAGAGGCCGAAGCCCTGACCGGCGAGAGCGATCCGCTGCTGGCTTCTGATAAAGCGCTGGACTGGGTCGATCTGGTACTCTGCACCGCCGGGCCGGTAGGCTTGTATATGGCGGGCTTCACCGAAGAAGAGGCGAAACGCAAAACCCAGCATCCACTACTGCCAGGGGCGATCGCCGAGTTCAACCAGTTTGAATTCAGTCGCGCCATGCGCCACAAGGATTGCCAGAACCCGCTGCGTATCTTCTCGCATATCGCCCCGTATATGGGGGGGCCAGAGAAGATCATGAACACAAACGGCGCAGGAGACGGCGCGCTGGCTGCGCTGCTGCACGATATCACCGCCAACGCCTTCCATCGCACCAACGTGCCGAACTCCAGCAAACACAAGTTTAACTGGCTGACCTATTCGTCACTGGCGCAGGTGTGTAAATACGCGAACCGCGTGAGCTATCAGGTGCTGAACCAGCACTCACCGCGCTTAACGCGTGGCTTGCCGGAGCGGGAAGATAGCCTGGAAGAGTCTTACTGGGACAGGTAAAAGCAAAAAGGCAACGTGAGTTGCCTTTTTAGTGTTTGTTCCCTCTCCCTGTGGGAGAGGGCCAGGGTGAGGGCATCAGCCCGCAGCAAACTTAACCCGTCACCGTCGCTTCAACCGGCGGTTTCTCCAGCAGCGACAGCATGGTATTCGCAATCTCGCGCTCGCCCATCACCACCTGATTAGCGCCGCGTTCCATGATGTATTCCACTTCGTCGTCGTAATGCGCCCGGGCAATAATCTCCAGGTGCGGGGATTTTTCACGGGCGGAAACCACAATCTCACCGGCTTCGTAACCGTTGGGGATGGTCAGCAGCAACCAGCGCGCGCAGTCAAGATGCGCCAGATTCATGATCTCTTCGTTCGCCGCATTGCCCAGCACCGCGCGGATACCGCGCTCGCGCAGTTCGTCCACTCGCGTGCGGGAGGTTTCAATCACCACCAGCGGAATGCCCTGGGCCATCAGCTTCTCGCCCAGCAGGCTCCCGACGCGGCCAAAGCCGACCAGCAGGGCGTGGTTGCAGATATCCACCGGGATCTGTTTCTCTTCTTCCGTCGCCTCTTCCAGCGTCTGCTCTTCAAGGGTTTCGGTTTTTTCGAGGTATTTTTCCAGCAGGGCGAACAGCACCGGGTTGAGCATAATCGAGAGGATTGCCCCCGCCAGCACCAGATTTTGCCCGGCCTGTGGCAGCAGATCCAGCGCCATGCCCAGCCCGGCAAGGATAAAGGCAAACTCACCAATCTGCGCAAGGCTGGCGGCGATGGTCAATGCGGTACGCGGCGAGTGACCGAACATACGCACCAGGAAGAACGCGGCGACCGACTTACCAAAGATGATGATTGCCAGGGTGCCAAGCACAGCCAGCGGCTGATCAATCAGCACCCGCGGGTCGAACAGCATCCCCACGGAGACGAAGAACAGCACGGCAAATGCATCACGCAGGGGCAGGGTATCGTGGGCGGCGCGGTGGCTCAGCTCAGATTCATTCAGCACCATCCCGGCAAAGAAAGCGCCGAGGGCGAAGGAGACATCAAACAACTCAACGGCGCCAAAGGCGATGCCCAGCGCCAGGGCCAACACCGCGAGGGTAAACAGCTCGCGCGAGCCGGTCGCGGCGCTACGGGAGAGGATCCACGGCACCAGGCGGCGGCCTACCAGCATCATAATGGCGATAAACGCCACCACTTTACCGATGGTGATACTCATATCCAGCGCCAGCGTGGCAAAGCCGACGTTGTCTTTTTCGAGCATCCCGGCGACAGCAGGCAGCAGCACCAGGGTTAATACCATCACCAGATCTTCAACAATCAGCCAGCCAATAGCGATCTGCCCCCGCTGGCTGTCAATTAACTGCCTCTCTTCAAGCGCGCGCAGCAGCACCACGGTACTGGCGGTAGAAAGACACAGACCAAATACAATGCCGGTCATCAGCGGCCAGCCCAGCATCGCTGAAAGCGCCATACCCAGCAACGTCGCCACGGCTATCTGGGCGATCGCGCCGGGAATGGCGATGGACTTTACCGCCATCAGATCCTTCAGGGAGAAATGCAAACCAACACCGAACATCAGCAGGATCACGCCAAGCTCCGCCAGCTCCGGGGCAAGTTTAGTATCAGCAACAAAACCTGGGGTAAAAGGACCGGATAATACGCCAGCTAATAAATAGCCCACCAGAGGCGAAATGCGAAGTTTATTGGCAAGCATGCCGAGTATAAATGCGAGTACAAGTCCACCGACAATGGTGGTGATAAGCGGTGTGGCGTGATGCATTCCGTCTCCTTTCGTTGCTGAGTTAATCCATTTTTGGTTTAAAACCAAAAAGCCGAGTAATAGTTTATGACAAATTTAATGATTATGTTTATGAATAATTATTGAAATTTGAGTAAAACAACAATAAGAGTTAAACGAAAGCAGAACAGGACGATTTTGCAGAGGTTATGCTAAGAAAGGCTTATGGCAGTAGGGAAGGTTGCGGCCAAACCAGGAGTTTGACCGCGGATAAATCAGGCTTTATGTCGATTATCAGGCAGGAATATGGTCAACATCCCAAGAAGTGGCAGGAAAGCACAGATTTTGTAGACCAAAAAGATGCTGGTATGGTCGGCAATCAGCCCTAATACCGCCGCGCCAAGGCCGCCCATCCCGAAGGCAAAACCAAAAAACAGTCCGGAAACCATGCCGATACGTCCCGGAAGCAGCTCCTGGGCATACACCAGGATGGCCGAAAACGCCGAAGCGAGGATAAAACCAATGATCACGGTTAAAACACCCGTCCACCACAGACTTGCGTAAGGTAAAATAAGGGTGAAAGGCGCTACGCCGAGGATAGAGCCCCAAATAACATATTTACGCCCAATCTTATCCCCCAATGGCCCGCCAATAAACGTCCCTGCCGCTACCGCAAACAGGAAGGCAAACAGGTGAAACTGGGCGTTTTGTACCGATAATCCGAATTTTTCCATCAGATAAAAGGTGTAATAGCTGCTGATGCTCGCCATGTAGAAATATTTGGAGAAAATCAGCATCAGCAGGATGCTGACGGCGAGAATTACCTTGTTGCGAGGCAGGGGATTAATTACCGGCGCTTTTGGTTTGCCCTTATTTACCTTGTGCTGGGCCGCATACCAGCGGCTGATCTGCGCCAGCACCACAATCGCTAACAGCGCCGCCAGCACAAACCACGCCACGTTGCCTTTACCGTACGGGGCAATAATCACCGCTGCCAGCAGCGGGCCGAGGGAGCTACCGAAGTTACCGCCCACCTGGAACAGCGACTGCGCCAGACCGTGACGGCCCCCGGAGGCCATGCGCGCCACGCGGGACGACTCCGGGTGGAAGACCGACGAGCCGGTACCCACCAGTGCGGCGGCCACTAAAACGCCCTCAAAGCTCCCCGCCATAGCCAGCAGGATCAGGCCGCTCAGGGTAAAGCACATGCCAATCGGCAGTGACCATGGCATCGGATATTTATCCGTCCAGTAACCCACCACCGGTTGCAGCAGCGATGAGGCCAGCTGGAAGGTCAGGGTGATCATGCCGATCTGCACGAAGGTAAGGGAGAACTCGGACTGTAATAGCGGATAGATCGCCAGAATTAGCGACTGGATCATATCGTTCAGCAGATGTGAAAGACTGATTGCGCCGAGAATACCAAATGAGGTGCGAGACTTAGCAGCCGACACCGGTGGAGTAGATTCACTGATTGCCATAAATACCACGTCGATTGTTATAGGAAATGCAGGATGTAATTATTATCCGACTAACATACCTGTCCCCGACATTTGAGGAAAGTCGCATTTCTGAAAACAAAGTTGTCTATTCTGCTTACTCGCTGTAATTTTTGCCTTTGTCTATGGATCAGGGAGTGAAGAAATGAAGTTAATGAAGCGAGGCATCGCGCTGGCAATAATCGCGGCGTGCGGTCTGTTAAGCCTGCCAGCTCAGGCCTGGGAGCAGGATAAAACCTATAACATTACCATCCTGCATACCAACGACCACCACGGCCACTTCTGGCGCAGCGAATATGGCGAGTATGGCCTCTCGGCGCAGAAGACGCTGGTGGACGGGATCCGCAAAGAGGTGGCAGCCAAAGGCGGCAGCGTGCTGTTACTCTCTGGCGGCGACATTAATACCGGCGTGCCGGAGTCGGATTTACAGGATGCAGAACCCGATTTCCGCGGTATGAATTTGATTGGTTACGATGCGATGGCCGTCGGTAACCACGAATTTGATAATCCTATCGAAGTATTACGCCAGCAGGAGAAATGGGCCAAATTCCCGTTCCTCTCCGCCAATATTTACCAGAAAAGCACCGGCGAGCGTTTATTTAAACCCTGGGCCATTTTCAAACGCCAGGATATTAAAATTGCCGTGGTGGGGCTGACCACCGATGACACAGCCAAAATCGGCAACCCGGAATATTTTACCGATATCGAATTCCGTAAACCGGCCGACGAAGCGAAGCTGGTGATCCAGGAATTACAGCAGAACGAAAAACCGGACGTGATTATCGCCACCACCCATATGGGCCATTACGATAATGGCGATCACGGCTCGAACGCCCCGGGCGATGTGGAGATGGCGCGCAGCCTGCCAGCGGGTTCGCTGGCGATGATTGTGGGTGGTCACTCCCAGGATCCGGTCTGCATGGCGTCAGAAAATAAAAAACAGGTGGACTATGTGCCTGGCACGCCGTGCGCGCCGGACAAGCAGAACGGCATCTGGATTGTGCAGGCCCATGAGTGGGGTAAATACGTCGGCCGCGCGGATTTCGAATTCCGTAACGGGGAGATGAAGCTGGTGCATTATCAGCTGATCCCGGTCAACCTGAAGAAGAAGGTGACCTACGATAACGGCCAGAGCGAGCGCGTCCTCTATACCCCGGAAATTGCGGAAAACCCACAGATGCTCTCCCTGCTGTCGCCGTTCCAGAATAAAGGCAAAGCCCAGCTGGATGTGAAGATCGGTACACTCTCCGGCAGGCTGGAAGGGGATCGCAGTAAGGTGCGTTTCGTGCAGACCAACATGGGGCACCTGGTGCTGGCAGCGCAAATGGCGCGTACTAACGCCGATTTTGCGGTGATGAGCGGCGGCGGGATCCGCGACTCCATTGAAGGCGGTGATATCACCTATAAAGATGTCCTGAAGGTGCAGCCGTTCGGCAATGTGCTGGTGTATGTCGATATGAGCGGCAAAGAGGTGACGGATTACCTGACTGCGGTAGCACAGATGAAGCCTGACTCCGGTGCCTATCCGCAGTTCGCCAACGTCAGCTTTGTGGCGAAGGACGGGGTACTCAACGACCTGAAGATCAAAGGCGAAGCGGTTGACCCGGCCAAAACCTACCGGATGGCGACCTTGAGCTTTAACGCCACCGGCGGCGACGGTTATCCGCATATCGATGACAAACCGGGATATGTGAATACCGGCTTTATCGACGCCGAAGTGCTGAAGCAGTACATCCAGCAGAATTCTCCGCTGGATGTGAACGCGTATGAACCTAAGGGTGAGGTGAGCTGGCAGTAATGAAGGCCGTGCCGGGTGGCGTTTCGCTTACCCGGCCAGCGGTTGGATGGTTTTCATGTTGTAGGCCGGGGAAGGCGTAGCCGCCACCCGGCTTTTTTTATTCCCGGCGTGCGATATCCGCAAACTGCGCATCCAGCATTTTGGCCAGATCGCTGGCCGCCAGCTCAATATCCAGCCCGCGCTTGCCGCCCGAAATATAGATCGTTTCAAAGGCCTGAGAAGGGGCATCGATCAGGGTTGGCAGACGTTTTTTCTGGCCCAGCGGGCTGATACCGCCCACCAGATACCCCGTCGTGCGCTGCGCCACCATCGGGTCGGCCATATCCACTTTTTTGGCGCCCAGCGCCTTCGCCACCTTTTTGAGATCCAGCTGCCCGGCAACCGGCGTCACCGCCACGGCGAGATGCTTCATATCGCCGTTGACCGCAACCAGCAACGTTTTATAAACCTGGTCGGCGTTCAGCCCCAGTTTACGCACCACTTCATCACCAAAATTGGTCTCACTCGGATCGTGGTCATAGGTATGGATCCGAAAAGTGATTTTGTTTTTTTCGAGTAATTTCACGGCGGGTGTCATAGCAATCCTTCTTAGCCCGGACAATAAACGCCCTAAGCATACGCCTCAGAAGAGGCTAAAAAATAGCACCATCTTGCGCATATAGTGTTGGCAGTGATGGTCACTTTGAGCGACAATCGGCTCAACCGGAGGTCTCCTTCGGCATAATAATAACGATGAAATTCCTCTTTGACGGGCCAATAGAAATATTGGCCACTTTTTTATCTCAGCAATGACGGCAAATTCCCCTCGCCGTACAAATGCAGCGCCCCAACCGCAACCACATACCGTCCCGCAGGCAGCGCGCGCAGCTTCTCGCACCATGCCTGGTTACGCTCGTGCATCAGCACGTCATACAGCGATTCGCTGAAGGTGGCCGGAAGTGCCAGCCTGTCGACGATGGGGGGTGAATCCAGCCACCAGCTCACCATGGTTTGCAGCAGCCGGGCATTGGTATGCCAGTGAGTCAGGGTATCTTCCAGCAGCAGTAAGCCGTCGTTTGGCATCTGGCGCAGCAGGGCAATCTGGCTGGCGGCCCCCTCCAGCTCAATAATGGGCAGCTGTTGTGTACGGGCGGCATTAAGCAACTGGTAATCAATGCCGTAATCGCCCCGCAGCCCCAGACGCTGGGCCTGCGTGGCCTGCAACACCATCGCGATTTGCCATAACGGCTGGCTTTCTAGCATAGAGAGCGACAGCCCAAGCTCGTCAGCAAGCCGTTCCACCTCGGCCAGCTGGCTGGCGCTAAGGCGCTCACTGAGCGGAGGCGGGATCGCCAGGCCTGAAAAGGGCGACTCCTCCCCGGAAATATCCGCTTCTACAATCAGCGCATCGGCATTGTGCAGCCTGTCGATCAGGCCCGCGGGCAGGGGAGACATATCCCGGGTGCCCATATGGATGCTGCCGACCAGATGCAGGTGCTGTCCGCCAGGCAAGGAGATATCGAGGCCGGGCCAGCGATAGCGGCGGGGGAAAAGGGCGCGAAACGATGCTTTTATACGTTGAAACAGACTCATACGCGCTCCAGGATGGGAAAAATTCATGCTAGCGCGTGGGAAAGGGCGGTGCAAGACGTCCTTGTCTTATGCACGCGGTTACTCTTTCGGTTTAAACCGCAGCAGGCGGTTGGCGTTGCTCACCACGGTAATCGAGGAGAGGGCCATGGCGGCACCCGCGACCACCGGGTTGAGCAGCGTACCGGTCAGCGGCCAGAGGATCCCGGCGGCGATGGGAATGCCGAAGGCGTTATAGACAAAGGCTCCCAGCAGGTTCTGCTTCATGTTGCGCAGGGTCGCTTTCGAGATGGCAAGCGCATCGGCCACGCCCATCAGGCTGTGGCGCATCAGGGTGATCGCCGCCGTTTCGATGGCGACATCGCTGCCGCCGCCCATGGCGATCCCCACATCCGCCTGGGCCAGCGCCGGGGCATCGTTGATGCCGTCGCCAATCATGGCTACGCGGCGGCCTTGATCCTGCAGTTTGATAATCGCATCCGCTTTGCCGTCCGGCAGCACACCCGCGATCACCTCATCAATACCGGCCTCGCTGGCAATCGCCTGAGCGGTGACGGCGTTATCCCCGGTCAGCATCACCAGACGATAGCCCGCGCGGTGCAGGCGTTGCAGCGCACTCACGCTGTCGGCGCGCAGCGGATCGCGTACGGCAAACAGCGCCGCGACCTGGCCATCCACCGCCAGCAGTACCGGGGTCGCCCCCTGCGCGGCATGGGCCTGCAACTGCGTATCCAGCGCCCCGGTGTCTATACCATTTTCGGCCAGCAGCGCCTGGTTGCCCAGCAGCAGCCTACGGTTATCAACGTCCCCGCTGACCCCCAGCCCGCGCAGGGTACGGAAGTTATGCACCTGCGGCAGGGTGGCATCTGCTTTCTCCAGAATCGCCCGCGCCAGCGGGTGGCTGGAACCCTGTTCGAGCGCGGCGGCCAGGCGCAGCGCTTCGGCCTGGTCGATCCCGCCCGTGGTATCGACGGCGACCACCTGCGGTTTACCTTCGGTGAGGGTCCCGGTTTTATCAAATACCAGAGTGTCTAAGGTGCTGGCGCGTTGCAGGGCGTCGGCATCACGGACCAGCACGCCGGACTCTGCGGCCCGGCCAACGCCTGAGATAATCGACATTGGCGTCGCCAGCCCCAGTGCGCACGGACAGGCGATGATCAGCACCGTGGTGGCGATCACCAGGGTGTAGACAATCTGCGGCGCAGGGCCAAAGAAGTACCAGATAGCGGCGCTGAACAGGGCAATACCCACCACCACCGGCACGAAAATAGCGGAAATTTTATCCGCCAGCTTGCCGATCTCCGGCTTGCTGCTCTGGGCCTGGCGCACCATGCGGATGATGCGCGACAGCGTAGTGTGGCTGCCGACGGCACTGGCGCGGAACAGCACGCTGCCATCCTGCACCACCGTACCGGCGTGGACGCTCTCCCCGGCGCTTTTCTGCTGCGGCACCGGTTCGCCGGTGAGCATGGCTTCGTCAAACCAGGCTTCGCCCTGGGTGATGTCGCCGTCCACCGGGACGCGATCGCCGGTTGTAAGGCGCAGGATCATCCCTGCCTGAACCTCGGCCAGCGGCAGGTTTTGTTCACCGTTTTCCGTGACTACCCGGGCGGTCGGCGGAGTTAAATCGAGCAATCTTTCCAGCGCTTTGGAGGAGCGCTGGCGCGCCCGCGCCTCCAGCATATGGCCGAGGTTAATCAGGCCGATAATCATGGCGCTGGCTTCATAATAGAGATGGCGGGCTTCCATCGGGAACCACTGCGGCCAGACGTTGACGCTCATCGAGTAGAGCCACGCCGCGCCCGTGCCCAACGCCACCAGCGTATCCATGGTAGCGGTGCGGTTTTTCAGGCTTTTCCAGGCGCTGGTATAAAAATGGCCGCCAGCAAAGATCATCACCCCGAGTGTGATAACGCCAATTACCAGCCACAGCGTGCGGTTGTCGTCGGTGACCATCATATTGTCACCGAGCATGCCCCAGCCCATCACCGGGATCCCCACCAGCAGGGCGACAATCGCCTGCCAGCGAAAACGTTTCATGGTGGCAATGGCCGTTTCCTGCTGGCGTTCACGGCGTTTGAGGTCATCTTCAATCGCCTCGGCGCCATAGCCTGCTTTTTCAACGGCCTGCACTAAATCAGCGGCGGAGGCATGGCCCATCACCAGCGCAGTGCGCTCCGCCAGGTTGACCCGTGCCTGTGCGACACCCGGTACGGCCTGCAAGGCGTTCTGTACTCGGGTAACGCAGCTGGCGCAGCTCATGCCGTTGATCAACAGCTGTTGGCTGTCATCACTGTCGTGAGCTGCCGGAAGCTCAGAGGGGGCCGCTGTCAGTGCTTCCGACGGAGTTGTTGACGCTGTCAGCGGATCAGCCTTTGGGTGGCTTAACACCGCACCGTAACCGGCCTGTTTGATGGTGTCGATCAGGGCATCGGCGCTGGCGCTGCCGGTAACGGCGGCGTGGTCGATGGTGACCTCTGCGGTGTCAACGTCCGGGCGTTGCTCCAGACTCTCTTTAACGCGTTTGACACAGTGGCCGCAGGAGAGGCCGTCCAGTGTCAGATCGATGGTGTGAGACATACGAATACTCCTTATAAATCTCCAGCCAGATATTGACCGGAGGGACACTTTCATCTAACTGTTATGAAGGTTAAACCTTCCATCAAGGGGAAGGTCAAGGGGGAAACGTGAATATCAGTGATGTTGCCAAAAAAACCGGGTTAACCAGCAAAGCAATCCGGTTTTACGAAGAGAAAGGGCTGGTGACGCCGCCGCTGCGCAGCGAGAATGGCTACCGGAGCTACACGCAAAAGCACCTCGATGAACTCACGCTGCTGCGTCAGGCTCGCCAGGTGGGGTTCAATCTTGATGAGTGCGGCGATCTGGTGAACCTGTTTAACAATCCTGCGCGACACAGCGCCGATGTGAAAAGCCGGACCCTCGAGAAGGTCGCCGAAATTGAACGCCATATCCTGGAGTTGCAGACCATGCGCGATCAGCTGTTGGCGCTGGCAGAGAGCTGCCCCGGGGATGAAGGCGCAGACTGCCCGATCATCGATAATCTTTCCGGCTGCTGCCATCGCAAGGTGAAGGCCTAACCGCGCGCCGGATTGAGCATAAAGACCACCGTCCCGCGATACCAGGGGGAGCGCTGTAGCTGCGCCTCGGCCTGGCGATCCCGTTTGCCGCCCTCTACCAGCCCGAGCTTGAACGGAATGCGCAGCCGGGCAAGTGCGGGCAAATAGGCCTGATAATTATCTACCGTATGACGGCCCTGATAGCTCTGGATCACCAGTTCATCCACCGCCAGGGTGTTCAGCGTGGCGACATCGCCGGTTTTCGCCCAGTCCAGCAGCCCGGTCACCCCCAGCGCAAACTCAGGCGGCAGCTGCTGGCGAAGTGTGCGCAGAAAGCGAGCGTAATCCGCCAGCTGGTGGGTTGCGGCATCAAAATCGATCTGCAACCCCACCACCTGATTTCCGGCCGCCTGCCAGCGCTGCATTAAACGCACAATTCTCGGCAGGACGGTTGGCGGCACCTCAAGGGTGGTAAAGCGCACGGTTAGCCAGATTGACGGAAACGTCAGGCGGCTGACCGGCAGGCCGAGGCGTTGAAACACCACCTCACCAGGCCGGGCCAGCACTTCACCCTGATGCAGATAGACCGTTTGCGCCGCTTTCAACGCGTCACTGGCTTTCACGCCCGACCAGAGCCAGAAGGCCGGGTGCTCGCCAGCGGTGACGATCTCCGCCTGCGCCTGCCCGGCCAGCAGCGCGGCTACCAGTAATACTTGAGCTTTTGCGCCCACGGACTGCCCGGATACTGCGTTTTCAACTGCGAGAACCAGCTTTTGCGCTGGGCTTTGTCTACATCTGCGCCGCCACATTCGTTCATGCCGGACGGGGCATAACACATGATGGCCCGATAAAGCGCATAGCTTTTATCTTCTGGCTCTGCCTTCGGTGCCGCAATGACCTGCTGATAGTAGGCCTGCCTGTCGAACTGCCCGTAAGGCGTTTTGCGGTGGATCGCCATCTCCAGTACGTCATTACCCGCGCTGTCTTTCCACAGATCGACATGGGTATTTGAGGTGCGGAAGAACTCACCCAGACAGTTCAGGGCATGGGCATCGTTGGCGTTCTGGCTGAGCACGTGCACCGTTTCATTCAGGCTTCGACAGACGTACCCGTTTTCGGCGGCATCGCCGTTCCAGTCGAAGGCGCTCAGATTCACATCGTCAAACGCCTTGCCCAGAACCGGATGCGTAATGGCGCTGGCGAGCTTTCTGTCTTTTAACCAGTCGCTAAAGCGGTTCTCAGTCAAATCGCGCACCAGCAGGGTATGCAGCGCAATGGTGCGCTCTTCGTTGTTAGGTCCCTGGCTGGCCTGCTGGCGTAACCGTTCGGGGGAGGCCACCGTTTTCAGCACCCGCGAGCGAAAACGCAGGTTGGTGATGGCGCTGTCCGCGGCAAAAATTGCCTCTGTGTCGCCGCTAAAGACCAGGGTAGCCGCCAGTTTGGCCTGCACATACTGCTGCTGTTCCGCATCCTGGCTGAGCTTGAGCAATTTGAGCCAGAAATCGCGCGCGGCGGGCCACTGCTTTTGCGCCATCAGCGCTTCGCCATACAGAACCTGTTCGCTAAAGGCGAGAATGTCGTGCGGCGGGAGCTGTTCTGCCGGTTTGACGGCCTGAAGGATGGCGGCATTGTTATCTGTCGCCTGCCACAGGTTCAGCTGTAAATTGCGCCACAGCGCCAGCTTGCCGCGCTGTTCAAAGGCCGGTTTGCTGGCGTTGAGATCGTCCTGCGTCAGCGTCGGTTTCTCATCGCTGTTCAGGCGAAGGGCGCGCAGCAGCTCGATATAGCTAATCAGCGGCGCATCCGGGAAAGCCTCCCGCACGGCGCGACCGTTGAACTGCATGCCGTAGACATTATCGTATTCGATAACCAGCCCCCGCAGCGCCCCGGCATCGGCAGCCTGCTGGAACTGCTGCTCGTACAGCCCCGCCAGCTGCGGCCACGCCTGCAGATACCAGTTGATGCGGCGCAGCATCCCGCGCGTGGAGTCGGCGTAACGGCCCTCGGGCCAGCGCTGAAGATATGCCTGGGCGGCTTTCTGCGCCTGTTCAGCAGCCGGACGGTCGATGCGATCGATAGTAAAATCGCCATACTCGCCCATGCTGTTCTGGCTACTTTTGTTCAGCGCCGTGCGCATCAGCATATAGTGCGCGGTTTCAGCCAGCCACGGGCGATCGCTGTCGATCAGCGGGGCAAAGGCCCGATCCGCGCCCTCGTAATCCCCGGCATAAAAACGGGCCGCGCCGGTCAGATAGGTTTTATACAGCAGGGCGGTCGAGTCGGCGGGAAGTGTCGCCAGCGAGGCGGAAATCTGCTCATCGGACGCGCCAGCGTAAAGCCCCAGACGCGCCTGCGCCAGGGCATGGCGCTGCTCCGCCGTCAGGGAATCGTCGGCCAGCAGCGCGGCAAAAAACTGACTGAGGCTCCCGGCGTTGTTCGAGACGAAGCGGTTTTCCTGCTCACCATCCTGATGCGTTTCAACGGGCTCAAGCTGCAAGGCGGCCAACTGCTTATTGAGGGGGCTCTCTTCAGCCGGTTTGTCCACGGCTGCGGGAGCCGGATCCTCCAGGTCATCCCACTCCGGGTGGTAGGCAAAATAGACATCCCTGGAGCGGGTAATATCCGCTGGTATCGACTGCACGGGCAAAGTGAAGGATTTGGCTTCGCTCAGCAGACGCAGCAGGTTATCGCGAGAGTCGTTGCCGGGCGTCAGCACCGGATCGCCTTTCAGCAGACAGTGCTCATCGCTCCACTTGCAGTCTTCCATATCAAACGAGGCGAATGCCGGTGCGGCGCTCGCCAGTAATGCGCTAACGCTGATTGCCAGCGTCGTCTTCCTGACCATGATGCTATTCCTGTTCTTATCGGGAAAGGGTTCGGATGCGAAGGGTGATCCCTTCGACGGCAACGACCTCGACTTTGGCGCCCGCGCTGAGATCCTCATCGGCAATAACCGGCCAGGAACTGTCGCCCACGCGCATATGGCCGCGCCCGTTTACCAGGGCGCTATCCAGCGTAAACTGCATCCCCACCAGCTGCTGTCCACGCTGGTTGAGCCGGGCATCGGCGGGCTTTTGCCTGCGCACCTGTCTTGAGAGCCAGCGCCACCAGAGCCAGGCGGCGGTCAGGGTCAGCACTGCAAACAGCGCCCCCTGCCACGCCCAGTCGAACGGCAGCAGCCAGACCAGCAGCCCGGTGATCACCGCCGCCACGCCGCTCCACAGCAGGTAGCCGTTGCCGCCGAGCATTTCTGCCGCCAGCAACAGGCCGCCAAGGCTCAGCCAGAAGACATGCGGATGTGCTGCGATCGTCTCGATCATAATTTGCGCTCGTTGCCGCTGTTTTTGATCAGTTCCGCGATGCCACCGATCGCCCCCATCAGGCTGCTGGCATCCAGCGGCATCATCACGACTTTGCTGTTATCCGCCGAACCGATTTGTTGCAGCGCGTCGGTATATTTTTGCGCCACGAAGTAGTTAATCGCCTGGATATCCCCGGCGGCGATCGCCTCCGAGACCATCTGGGTGGCGCGGGCTTCCGCTTCGGCCGACCGTTCGCGAGCCTCAGCCTGTAAAAACGCAGACTGCCGTTCGCCCTCGGCTTTGAGGATCTGTGACTGTTTTTCCCCTTCGGCCTTCAGGATCTCTGCCTGGCGCACCCCTTCGGCTTCCAGAATATAGGCGCGTTTGGTTCGCTCGGCCTTCATCTGGGCGTTCATGGAGGTGATTAACTCAGCGGGTGGACGCACGTCGCGAATCTCGATACGGGTGACTTTGATGCCCCACGGGTTAGTGGCTTCATCCACGATGTGCAGCAGGCGGGTATTGATGCTGTCGCGCTGGGAGAGCATTTCATCCAGCTCCATCGAGCCGAGAACGGTACGGATATTGGTCATGGTTAAATTGATGATGGCCAGCTCAAGGTTGCTCACCTCGTAGGCGGCTTTTGGCGCGTCAATGACCTGAATAAAACAGACCGCGTCGATAGTAACGTTGGCGTTATCTCTGGAGATAACCTCCTGGGACGGGATATCAAGCACCTGTTCCATCATATTGATCTTGCGACCAATGCGATCCATAAAGGGGACGACCAGGCTTAAGCCCGGCTGCAGCGTGTTGGTGTAACGACCAAAACGCTCAACCGTCCATTGATAGCCCTGAGGGACAATTTTCACCCCGGCGGCCACAATGACCAGCGCGACGAAGATCAGAATAGGGATGACGATGAACATATAAAACCTCCTGTTTTGCATTCCTTGTTGCGATAACAACTGTTCGTTTGTTGTTCATTAGTATACCGACAAACAGGCATAAATTCGCGCGGAATCAACGAGGCGGGCGGGATCCAGACATAAAAACGCCCCGCTAAATATGGCGGGGCGAGATAAAAACAGCAAGGTGTGGCTGGCCCGGCGAGCAACGTGCCACCGGGCTGGTTAGAGTGATCAGTACAGCAGGGCGTACAGCTTACGGCGATAGGTCGAGGCCAGTGAATCGCCCGTACCGAGCGCCGCCAGAATTTCCTGGAACATTTTACGCGCCTGGCCATCAGCGGCAGCCAGATCGGTTTTCAGATGGCTGAACAGCAGCTCCAGCGCCTCTTCGTTGCGACCAACCTGATGCAGCTGCAGTGCCAGCTGGCTGGCCAGCGCGGCATCGGCAGGGTTAGCGGCAACCTGCTGCTGCAGCTGCTGAATTTCCGGGGTATCCGCGGCTTGTTTCAGCAGTTCAATCTGCGCTACCAGACCCTGGTAACGGGTATCCTGATCCTGTAGCGGGATGGTCTTCAGCACGACTTCGGCATCTTCGGAGCGTTTCAGGATAATCAGCGTTTCTGCCAGCAGCAGACCGGTCTCGCTGTTCTGACCGGAGAGTTGCCAGGCCTCTTTCAGCAGCGGCAAGGCTTCGTCGTGTTTGCCTTCGGCCATCAGGGCCGCCGCCTGCTGCGCTTTCAGCTCATCTTCGCGTGGCAGGACTTTATCCAGCAGGGCGCGGATCGCCTCTTCCGGCTGCGGCCCCTGGAAACCATCAACCGGCTGGCCGTTCTGGAACAGATAAACCGTTGGGATGGCGCGCAGGCCAAACTGCGAGGCGATCATCTGTTCAGCGTCGCAGTCCAGTTTTGCCAGAATAAACTGACCGTTGTACTGGGCTGCCAGCTTCTCGAGCACCGGCGTCAGCTCCAGACAGTGCTGACTACGTTCAGACCAGAAGTAGAACAGCACCGGCTTGGTCATCGACTGTTCAAGGGTCTGGTGCAGGTTTGCTTCGGTAATGTTGACAATATTCTGTACGGACATGCGTCATTCTCGGTTATGAGTTTTTATTTACATGGGGGCGTGGCGCGTGGCTTCAACTCAGCCCTGTAAAATTTTGTCCATCATCCGGCCGGGCAGCAGGCGCTTCAGCAGGCCGACGGCGTGGGTCACCAGCGTGACCGGATAACGCATTTTGGGGTTTTTGCTCTCAAAAGCATGGCGCACTTTGGCGACGACTGCCTCCGGCCCCAGCGTAAAACGTGCGGCAATACCCGGATTTTCTACCGGTTTATCGGCCTGGGTCTGGTTAACGTTGTCGGTAAAGCGGGTGCGGATTGGCCCCGGTTCAATCAGGCTGACCTTAATGCCGCTGTGGCGCAGCTCCATGCGCAGCGCATCTGACCAGGCCTCCAGCGCGTACTTGCTGGCGGCATAAGCCCCGCGGCCTGGCGTAGAGATCAGCCCCATCACCGAGGAGGTCATCACAATCCGCCCTTCGCCGTGCGGCAACATGGCAGGCAGCAGGCGCATGGTGAGCTGGTGAACGCCAAAAAAGTTGGCGGAAAATTGCTGTTCAAGCTGCTGGCGGGTCACGCTCTGCAAGGGGCCGTAAACGCCGAAACCGGCATTGTTAAACAGCCCATACAGACGATTATTGGTAAGGGCGATCACCTCATCGGCGGCGCGCTCAATGCTGTCGGTACAATCCAGATCCAGCAATACGCCAGTTAACCCCATGCCGTTCATCCGTTCAACGTCTTCGGGTTTGCGGCAGGCGGCCAGCACCCAGAATCCCTGACGCTTGAGTTCAAGGGCGCTTTCAAGGCCAATTCCGCTGGAACATCCTGTTATTAAGACCGATTTTTGCATAACTTTACCTGTCAGGATCTCCGCTGAATTACGAGTCATGTTTAACTAAAGGAGCCAGCCGGGTTGCCATCCAGTCGGCAATAAACGGCTGTGCGTCCCGATTGGGGTGAATACCGTCATCCTGCATCCACTGCGGCTTCAGGTAGACCTCTTCCATAAAAAAGGGCAGCAGCGGAATATCGAACTCTTTGGCAAGCTTCGGATATATCGCGCTGAAGGTTTCATTATAACGACGACCATAGTTAGCAGGCAGACGAATTTGCATTAACAGCGGCTGGGCGTTCGCCGCGCGGATCTGCTGCAAAATTTTGCGCAGCGTCTGCTCGGTCTGTTGAGGCTGGAAGCCGCGCAGACCGTCATTGCCGCCCAGTTCCACCAGCACCCAGCGCGGCTGGTGCTGTTTCAGCAGGGCAGGCAGACGAGAAAGCCCTTGCTGGGAGGTATCGCCGCTGATGCTGCCGTTAATAACCGAGGTTTGGGTCTGCCATTTATCGTTCAGCAGGGCAGGCCAGGCGGCGTTGGCCGCCATCCGGTAGCCCGCGCTGAGGCTGTCGCCCAGAATTAATAACGTGTCCGCCGCCGCGGCGCGAAATGTCATCAGAATCAGAAACAGGAAGGGCAAATGCCAGCGGAAAACATTGTTGAAGTTCATCATCTTAAGAAGTCCGTGGGTCAGGGTGAGCACGAGCTTTCCATCCTCACCGGAGTTGAACTCATTGTCAAACGCGGGCAGAGCATCGCCCTGATTGGTGAGTCGGGTTCCGGCAAATCCACCCTGCTGGCGATCCTCGCCGGTCTGGATGACGGCAGCAGCGGTGAGGTCCATCTGGTCGGGCAACCGCTGCATCAGCAGGATGAAGAGGCGCGCGCCGCCCTGCGCGCAAAGCACATTGGCTTTGTTTTCCAGTCGTTTATGTTGATTCCGACCCTCAATGCGCTGGAGAACGTTGAGCTGCCGGGTTTGCTTCGCGGCGAGAATACGACCCAGAGCCGGGCGGGTGCTAAAGCCCTGCTGGAGCAATTGGGGCTGGGTAAGCGCCTTGATCACCTTCCGGCGCAACTCTCCGGCGGTGAGCAGCAGCGCGTGGCGCTGGCCCGGGCGTTCAATGGCCGCCCGGACGTGCTCTTTGCCGACGAACCCACCGGTAACCTCGATCGCCAGACCGGGGACAAAATTGCCGATCTGCTGTTCTCCCTGAACCGTGAGCACGGCACCACGCTGATCCTTGTCACCCACGATCCGCAGCTGGCGGCCCGCTGTGATCGCCGCCTGCGGCTGGTCAACGGTGAACTGCAGGAGGAAGCATGATTGCCCGCTGGTTCTGGCGCGAATGGCGCTCCCCCTCGCTGCTGATCGTCTGGCTGGCGTTAAGCCTGGCGGTGGCCTGCGTGCTGGCGCTCGGCAGTGTCAGCGACCGGATGGCAAAGGGACTTAGCCAGCAAAGCCGCGAGTTTATGGCGGGCGACCGGACCTTACGCAGCTCCCGCGAGGTGCCGCAGGCATGGCTTGATGAGGCGAGAAAAACGGGGCTGAAGGTCAGCGAGCAGCTGAGTTTCCAGACCATGACCTTTGCCGCCGACACCCCGCAACTGGCGAGCGTGAAGGCCGTGGATGATATTTATCCGATGTACGGCGCGTTGCAGACCAACCCGCCGGGCCTGAAACCGGCCCCGGGCACGGTGCTACTGGCCTCGCGTCTGATGGCACTCCTGAATTTGAAAACCGGCGACAGCATCGACGTCGGGGATGCCACGCTCAAAATTGCCGGGGAAGTGGTTCAGGAGCCGGACTCCGGCTTTAACCCCTTCCAGATGGCACCGCGCCTGCTGATGAATACCGCAGATGTGGCAAAAACCGGGGCGGTCCAGCCCGGGAGCCGCGTCACCTGGCGTATTAAGTTTGGCGGCACGCCCGCCCAACTGGCGAGTTACGAGAAGTGGTTGCTGCCGCAGCTGAAGGCGGAGCATCGCTGGTCAGGGATGGAACAGGAGGACGGCGCGCTCGGTAAGTCGCTGGAGCGTTCCCAGCAGTTCCTGCTGCTCTCGGCGCTGCTGACGCTGCTGCTGGCCGTGGCGGCCGTGGCGGTGGCGATGGGCCACTACTGCCGTAGCCGCTACGACCTGGTGGCGATCCTCAAAACGCTGGGGGCGGGCAGGGCGCAGCTGCGTAAGCTGATTGTCGGCCAGTGGCTGATGGTGCTCGCGCTCTCTGCCGTGACCGGCGGGGCGATGGGCCTGCTGTTTGAAAAGGTGTTGATGGTACTGCTTAAGCCGGTACTGCCCGCCGCGCTGCCGCCTGCCAGCCTCTGGCCGTGGCTGTGGGCCGTCGGCGCGATGATCGTCATCTCGCTGCTGGTGGGGCTGCGTCCTTACCGCCTGCTGCTGGCGACCCAGCCGCTGCGCGTCCTGCGCCGCGATGTGGTCGCCAGCGTCTGGCCGCTCAAATTTTATCTGCCGGTTATCGTGATGGTGGTGGTAGCGCTGCTCGCCTGGCTGATGGGCGGTAGCATGTTGCTGTGGGCGGTGCTGGCCGGAGCGATAGTACTGGCCCTGCTCTGCGGCATGCTGGGCTGGATGCTGCTCAGCGTGCTGAAAGGGCTGACGGTGAAGTCGCTGCCGGTGCGTCTGGCAGTAAATCGCCTGCTGCGCCAGCCGTGGTCGACCCTTAGCCAGCTGTCGGCGTTTTCGCTGTCGTTTATGCTGTTGGCGCTGCTGCTGGTGCTGCGCGGCGACCTGCTGGATCGCTGGCAACAGCAGCTCCCGCCGGAAAGCCCGAACTATTTCCTGATCAACATCGCCCCGGAGCAAATCGCCCCGCTGAAGGAATTCCTTGCGGAGCACCAGGTTATCCCCGAGTCGTATTACCCCATCGTGCGGGCACGCCTGACTCAGATTAACGGTCAATCGACCGAGGGCAATAAAGATGAATCCCTTAACCGCGAGCTGAATCTGACCTGGCAGGATAAACGCCCGGATCATAACCCGATCACTGCCGGCAGCTGGCCGCCGAAAGCGGGGGAAGTATCGATGGAAGAGGGGCTGGCGAAACGCCTCAACGTCGGGCTGGGTGATACGGTGACCTTTACCGGCGATACGCAGGACTTCAGCGCGAAAGTCACCAGCCTGCGCAAGGTTGACTGGGAGAGCCTGCGGCCGAACTTCTTCTTTATCTTCCCTTCCGGGGCGCTGGACGGGCAGCCCCAGAGCTGGCTGACCAGCTTCCGCTGGGAGAACGGCAACGGCATGCTGACCCAGCTTAACCGCGAGTTCCCGACGATCAGCCTGCTGGATATCGGCGCGATCCTGAGACAGGTCGGGCAGGTACTGGAGCAGGTAAGCCGGGCGCTGGAGGTGATGGTGGTGCTGGTCACGATTTGCGGCGTGCTGCTGCTGCTGGCGCAAGTGCAGGTCGGGATGCGTCAGCGTCACCAGGAATTGGTGGTCTATCGCACTCTGGGCGCAGGTAAAAAGCTGCTCCGTACCACGCTGTGGAGCGAGTTTGCCCTGCTGGGACTGGTGGCAGGCCTGGTGGCGGCCATTGGCGCAGAAACGGCGCTGGCGGTGCTACAGACCCGGGTGTTCGACTTCCCGTGGGAGCCTGACTGGCGGCTGTGGCTGATCCTTCCACTCTGTGGGGCGGTGATGCTCTCGCTGTGCGGCGGCTGGCTGGGCGCTCGTTTGCTGAAAGGCAAAGCCCTGTTCCGTCAGTTCTCTGGTTAATTCCCCTCTACAGTCATAACGCGCCGGTTAATATACCGGCGCGTTCCACTTAAGTAGCATAAAAAGATAACTCCTTGAATTTTAGTGGCGCAAATCATTAAAAACCGGGCAACACGGGCAGATAAATCCTGGTTAATATTCACCTGCTAAATAAATGGCAGTGTGTCTATCAAGGAAAAATAATGACCATAACAAAAAAAGCGCTGGCGGTTGCGATCGGCGCGGCAGTGGCATTGGCGTCTTTTGCATCCCAGGCTGAAATCACCGTACTGAAACAGGATCCACAGGCAGGTAACCCGCTGAGCCGCCTGAACTTCACCGTGGGCGGCAGTATTCGTCCGCAGTTCCAGAACATGACCGGCGATGACGGCAAGAACAGCTACAAGCGTAACGGCTTTGATGGCGGCACCCGTTTCCGTTTCGCGGCAGATTATTACCTGTTTGATGACATCAGCTGGATCAGCTATTACGAACTGGGCGTGAATATTCCGGCCCAGTTCGACTGGGATAATCACCATGCTGAGGGCGCGCACGACACCTCCCGTCGTATGCTCTATACCGGCCTGAAAAGCGACACCTGGGGCACCCTGACCTTCGGTCAGCAGAACAGCGTTTACTATGATGTGGTTGGCGCGAAAACCGATATCTGGGATTACGACATGATCGGCCAGGCACCGGGTAACGGCATCAACGGTGACTATGACGGCTCTTACCGTTCACGTCAGATGCTGAAGTACAAGAAAACCCTCGGCGACGCCGACATCTACGCCTCTTACCTGTTCGAAGACAGCGAATACCTGCCAGGCAATGGCCTGCGTTACAAGCGTAAAGGCGGCGGCTCGCTGGGTCTGGATTATCGTCTGACCACCGACCTGACCTGGGGCGCCGCGTGGAACTACACCCGCGCAGACATGCGTAACCCGGATAACGGCGACAGCAAGTCCTGGGATCAGAATATCCTCGGCACCGCGCTGAGCTGGACCCCGGACAACTGGACCTTCTCCGCGGGCGGCGGCTGGTATCAGAACTTCATGACCAGCAAAAAAGTGTCGGTAAACGACTACTTCGCGGGTGATGCGTGGGGTATTGAGTACTTTGCGGGCTATAAATTCCCGATTGGTCAGTATGCGGTGAAATCCATCCAGCCTTACTTCATGGGTGACCGTATTGAGACCATGAATGGCCGCAACTATCAGCGCATCGACAACGGCGTGGGTATTAGCTTCCAGCTGGATTACGGTTTCCGTGTTGATTACGAACACGTATTCACCTCCAGCACCGACGACCTGGGTGACATGAACCTGGTGCGTCTGCGTTACGACTTCTGACCCTCACCCTCTCTCTGAAAGGGAGAGGGAAGCGTCGGGCAGAACCTGTAGGCCGGATAAGCATGAGCGCATCCGGCTTTTTATTAGCGATTCAACCACTCCGCAACCTCTGCATAGGTTCCGCGATAAACAATCTTCTCTGCTTTTTTCTCAAGCTGATAGCGATACATCGGATCGTAATAATCATTGAGCAGCGGTGCCAGCCAGGTGAAATGCGCCTCGGTATTGCCGGTGCGCTGCTGTTCATCCAGGGCGGTATCCAGCAGGGCGGTAAATTCAGCATAGCGCTGTAATCCCAGCCGACGGCGGATGGCAAACAGGCCGTGGTGCAGATACTCGCTGTACTCTTGCCAGCCTGCCTCTTCGCCCCGCGCGGTGCGAAAGGCCTGCCACATTAGCGCGAAATACTCCTCGCGCAAGCGCTCAAGGCGCACCTCGAACGGATCCTCAACTACTGCAATCGGCGATTGCACCATGCGGTCGCGCAGGCATTCCGGCAGGTGGTTGGAGCCAATCATCCGCCCCTCGTCTTCCAGTACCCAGCGCGCGGCGTCTCTCTTCAGCAATTCCACCGCGAGATGATTTTCAAAGCTTGCCTGCGAAAGCTGCGGCGTCAGCGTGCGGCCAAAAGACGAGCCGCGATGGTGCGCCAGACCTTCAAGATCGATGCCGTCAGGCCGGGCCTTCACCAGCAGCGTTTTGCCGCTCCCCGTACAGCCGCCAATCAGCACCATCGGCTTTTGCACCTGCTCAACGGTAGCCTGCATCGCTGCCTGACGCAGAGCTTTATAGCCGCCACGAATCAGCGGGTAATCGACGCCCGCCGCCTGCAGCCACGACTGCACAATGTGCGAGCGCTGCCCGCCCCGGGCGCAGCAGAGATAGCCCTGAGGTTGCGCAAGGCAGGCGGTGCGCCAGGCTTCGAGCCGCTGCTCGCGCGTCTCGCCGCTTACCAGACGATGGCCGAGCGCCAGCGCTGCCTCCGGCCCCTGGCGTTTATAGCAAGTGCCCACGGCGGCGCGTTCGTCGTTATTCATTAATGGCAGGTTGATTGCCGCAGGCATGGCACCCTGGGTAAATTCCACGGGCGCACGCACGTCGATTAACGGCGTGTCGGCGGCAAGTATGGCGCGGTAGTCCGTCCCATCGTTCATAAGGATCCCTCAAAACAGCGATGGGCAGGATTTTACGCCGGGGAAGGGGAATAGCAACTCCCCGGCGGTGGGGCTTAGCGGAGTGTTGCCTGCGCCCAGGCGATGCCGCTTGCGTACTCCGGCGGCAGCAGAGGCACAATGGCTTCCAGCGTCGCGCTCAGGCGAGGGATATCGCCGTCGTTCAGGTTAAGATGGCCAACCTTACGACCCGGACGAACCTCTTTGTCGTACCAGTGCAGATGCACCAGCGGGAGTTTCAGCCAGTCATAGTTCAGATCGGTGCCGATCAGGTTGATCATCACCGACGGGCTATTGACCACCGGCGGCGGCAGCGGCAGGCCGGTGATGGCGCGCAGGTGCAGTTCAAACTGGCTGATGGAAGCGCCGTTTTGCGTCCAGTGGCCGCTGTTGTGCACGCGCGGTGCCAGCTCGTTGATCAGCAGACCTTCAGGAGTGACGAAGCACTCCATCGCCATCACCCCAACGTAGCCCAGCTCCTGCATAATGGCCGAGAGCATGCTTTCGGCCTGCGCCTGCTGGGCCGCATTGGCCTGCGGGAAGACCACGCTGGTGCGCAGAATGCCGTCCTGATGCAGGTTGTGGGTCAGGGGATAAAAGACGGTGCTGCCGTCGTGGGCGCGGGCACCCACCAGCGACACTTCACCGCTAAAGTTAATACCCTGCTCAACGATGCACTCACCATAGCACTCATCCGGCAGTTGGTCGGTTTCACCGGCGCGCAGACGCCACTGGCCGCGTCCGTCGTAGCCGCCAACGCGGCGCTTGACGATCGCCAGTTCACCCAGCGTGGCAAAGACGTCAGGCCACTGGCCTTTCTCCGTAAGCAGCTGCCACGGAGCGGTGGCGAGGTGTAGATTGTCGAACAACTGTTTTTGCGTCAGACGGTCGGCAATGATCGGGAAGACGTCGCGGTTAACGAAGGCATTATGGCGCGCCAGCTCCCGGGTTAACGGGGTCTCTGGCCAGCGCTCAATCTCTGCGGTGATCACGCTTTGCTGGAACGGTACGGCTTCGGGTTCATCATCCAGCCCGACCGGCCAGACGGCGATACCCAGTGGTTCACCGGCCTGACGCAGCATCCGGCCTAACTGACCGTTACCGAGGACGCAAACCTGTTTCATGCCGCACCTCGCGGATCCGGGTTCTCCAGCACCTCGTCGGTCTGGGCGGTACGCCATGCGACCAGACGCTGATGCAGTTCTTTATCGTGCGTCGCCAGGATCTGTGCCGCCAGCAGGGCGGCGTTAGCGGCACCCGCTTTGCCAATCGCCAGGGTGCCCACCGGGATGCCGCGCGGCATCTGCACGATGGAGTAGAGGCTATCGACACCGCTCAGGGCAGCACTTTGTACCGGGACGCCGAGCACCGGCACCAGGGTTTTGGCGGCAATCATGCCGGGCAGATGCGCGGCCCCGCCGGCACCGGCAATAATCACCTGATAGCCGTTCTCTTCCGCACCTTCGGCGAAGCTGAACAGTTTATCGGGGGTGCGATGTGCGGAAACCACTTCAACGTGGTGAGGAACATTCAGGATGTCAAAGATTTCGGCGGCGAACTGCATGGTAGCCCAGTCGCTTTTGGACCCCATCACGATGGCGACACGCGCCGGATTATTGCTGGAAGACATGCGTCTTAAAACTCCTGTGGTGCACAACTCTCGGCTTTTGAGGTGACAGAGAATAGCACGATACACAGGCAAGGAAAACGGTTGCGCGGCTAAAACTTCAGCCAAAGTCGGTCTCTTGCTGCAATAAAAAAGACCGCCTTTCGGCGGTCTTTCACAGGATACCTGAACCCTTTTTACAGGAGATTGCCTGCGGTCAGGTTCTCTTTGTCGAAGGCATGGTTCACATCAATATGATTGTGATGGATCGCCGTGTCGATATTCGAACCCGCCTCCGGTGTGGAGACAGGATGCGCTGCAGCCATTGCGCCAGATGACAGTGTTGCGGCCAGCAGCAGGGCGCTGACGATGCTGATATTTTTCATTCTCTTTTCCTTCTTCATCGTATTGTCGCTGTCGCGGGTGTGTTATCTGGCGGCACGGCAATCAGTTAAATTATTTGGTCAGTTCAGCGGTCATGTGCACGCGGTTGTCGAACTGGGCGCTGGTGATTTTGTAAGCAGCGCCTTCTTTAGCAGCCTGCGCGGCGATATTGGCTTCGGCACGGTCAAGGGTAGAGGCGGTGGTGCTGATGCTCTGCGCAAAAGAACCGAAAGAGATCAGAGACAGAGCGGCAACTGCAACGAAAGTTTTGATGGATTTCATGGTCGTATTCCTTAAGCGTTTTTATTTGGGATAGGGCGTTGTTGCCCTGATGTGAGTAATCATAGGCCGACCAGAGTGTGATTAAAATCAAAACAATTTGCGGTTACAGTTCAAAAAAATTGAATGAATTTCAGGCAGGGATTTTAGAACGGGAAAGCGATCAGCTCTACGCCATCCGGCGTGACCTTGATCATCGAACCTTCGGTATGCCAGGCCCCTAACACCACGCGATGGGCGGGTTTATCGTTGACGGTCAGGTCGTGCATATACGGGCGATGGGTATGGCCGTGGATCAGCCACTGAACCTGGTGTTTTGCCATCACGCTGGCGACGGCCTGGGGATTCACATCCATGATGGTCATGGATTTGCTGCTGTTGGCGGCTTTGCTCCCGGCGCGCATCTTCGCGGCGATGCGGCTGCGGATAAACAGCGGCAGGGCGAGAAACAGGGTCTGGATCCAGGGGGTATGCACTTTGGCGCGAAACGCCAGATAACCGGTATCGTCGGTGCAGAGCGTGTCGCCATGCATGATCAGAATGTTGCGGCCATACAGGTCGAGGACGGTCTCTTCTGCCAGCAGGGTCATGCCGCAATCACGGGCGTAGCGCTTGCCGAGCAGAAAGTCGCGGTTGCCATGGACAAAAAAGCAGGGAACGCCGGAATCCACCAGCGCCTTGATGGCAATGGCTATTTCGCGGTGCAGCGGGTTTGGGTCGTCATCGCCAATCCAGGCTTCGAACAGATCCCCGAGGATATAAAGCGCATCGGCGTGGCGGGCTTCACCCTGTAAAAAACGCAGAAAACCGGCGGTGATCGCCGGTTCTTCTGTTTGCAGATGCAGATCTGCAATAAAGAGTGTCGCCACGAATTATTCGCTGACGGTCACGCTTGTGATCACGACGTCTTCTTTTGGAACGTCCTGGTGCATACCGCTGCGGCCAGTAGAAACGCCTTTGATCTTATCAACCACGTCCATGCCTTCAGCGACTTCTGCGAACACGCAGTAGCCCCAACCCTGCAGGCTTTCGCCGGAGAAGTTCAGGAAGTCGTTGTCCGCGACGTTGATGAAGAACTGTGCGGTTGCAGAGTGCGGAGCCTGAGTACGGGCCATTGCCAGCGTACCACGCGTGTTTTTCAGACCGTTGTTAGCTTCGTTTTTGATGGCTGCTTTGGTCTCTTTCTGGTTCATACCAGGTTCAAAACCGCCGCCCTGAATCATGAAGCCATTAATGACACGGTGGAAGATGGTGTTGTCGTAGAAACCTTCGCGGCAGTAGTCCAGGAAGTTTTTAACTGTTTCAGGCGCTTTGTCATCAAAGGTTTTGATTACGATATCGCCATGATTAGTGTGGAAAGTAACCATTTTTGCATCCTGTTCCGTTATAGTGGTGCTTCGACCCCTCGGGGGGCCACAATAAGCGCTTGTTATAGCATAACCTCACGGCGCGATCACCTTGCATTGTTGGCGGCTTCGGGTTTGAATTACGGTTACACGCCGCATCCCTTTAAATGATTTTGCGTGTAGAATACGCCGTTTTCGTCCACACACGTCTCACATGGAATCTTCGATGTTAAAAATCTTCAACACACTGACGCGCCAAAAAGAGGAATTCAAACCTATTCATGCCGGGGAAGTCGGCATGTACGTGTGTGGTATTACCGTTTACGATCTCTGTCATATTGGTCATGGCCGGACCTTTGTCGCCTTCGACGTGGTGTCACGCTATCTGCGTTTCCTCGGGTACAACCTTAAGTATGTACGCAATATCACCGATATCGACGACAAAATTATCAAGCGCGCTAATGAAAACGGCGAGAATTTCGTCGCATTAGTCGATCGTATGATCGCCGAAATGCATAAAGATTTCGATGCGCTGAATATCCTGCGCCCGGACCTGGAGCCGCGTGCGACGCACCATATTCCTGAGATCATCGAGATCACCGAACAGCTGATCGCCAAAGGTCACGCCTACGTGGCAGATAACGGCGACGTGATGTTCGATGTACCGACCGATCCGCATTACGGTCAACTCTCCCGTCAGGACCTGGATCAGCTGCAAGCCGGTGCTCGCGTGGATGTGGTTGACGTGAAGCGTAACCCAATGGACTTCGTACTGTGGAAGATGTCCAAAGAGGGCGAGCCAAGCTGGCCGTCGCCGTGGGGCGCGGGCCGTCCGGGTTGGCACATCGAATGTTCGGCCATGAACTGCAAACAGCTGGGTAATCATTTCGATATTCACGGCGGCGGTTCAGACCTGATGTTCCCGCACCATGAAAACGAAATTGCCCAGTCCACCTGCGCGCACGACGGCGAGTATGTGAACTACTGGATGCACTCCGGGATGGTGATGATTGACCGCGAGAAGATGTCCAAATCGCTGGGCAACTTCTTCACCGTGCGCGACGTGCTGAAGTATTACGATGCCGAAACCATTCGCTACTTCCTGATGTCCGGCCACTATCGTAGCCAGCTGAACTACAGCGAAGAGAACCTCAAGCAGGCGCGTTCCGCCCTGGAGCGTCTGTATACCGCGCTTCGCGGGACCGACACCTCCGTACCTGCAGCCGGTGGCGAGGCGTTCGAAGCCCGTTTTGTCGAGGCGATGAACGACGACTTCAACACCCCGGAAGCATACTCGGCGCTGTTTGATATGGCCCGTGAAGTCAACCGCCTGAAAGGGGAAGATGCGCATGCCGCTAACGCCCTGGCCTCCCATATGCGTAAGCTGGCTGGCGTGCTGGGTCTGCTGGAGCAGGCACCGGAAGTGTTCCTGCAGAGCGGTGCCCAGGCCGATGACGGCGAAGTCGCGGAGATCGAAGCGCTGATTAAAGCCCGACTGGAAGCACGTCAGGCGAAAGACTGGGCCGCAGCCGACGCCGCGCGTAACCGTCTTACCGAGATGGGTATCATTCTGGAAGATGGCCCGCAAGGGACCACCTGGCGCCGTAAGTAAGTCTGTAACGCCCAGCGGCGCTTCGCTTGCCGGGCCGACAAATGCATGAAGACAGGCCGGGTAAGGCGTAGCCGCCACCCGGCTTTTTTAACGCCGTTTCCACCACAACATCCCCATCAGGATCGCCCCCGGTAACCACACCCACAGCAGCTCCGAGAGAATCACCTGATGCCCGTACGGCGTGGTGTAGCGCGACAGCGCAAAGGGCGCGACCTTGATCACCTGCCAGGGGGCGAAGAAACGTTCATCCGACCAGGGCCACAGCCAGCCAACCCCTTTCCCGCCCGTCGTCACCGAGTCCAGCAGGCTGTGTGACAGCAGCGATACCGTTAAAAACAGCCAACAGCGCATCAGGCTGGCCCTGAACCAGCGTCGGCCGATTAACACGCAGAGTAGGGGTACCACAAAGGCGAACAGAAGGGAGTGGGTAAAGCCGCGATGATCAAAAATATTGCCGTAGGCGACGCCAAACTTAAACGACAGCACGTCGGCATCCGGCAGCATGGCGAGGACAACCCCGGCGAACAGCAGGCGAGGGGGAATAACCCGGGTGCCCAGTCCCAGTCCGAGGCAAATCGGCACAGCGGCGTGGGTAATGATCGTTGGCATAAAAATTATCCATGGCAAAGCATGGAAATATAGCAGAGCGCGGTGGAAGTCAGGCCCGGGCGTAAATCTGAATCAGGCCGATTCCCTTGCGATTAACTGCCCCGACAGGGTAATGCGCTGGGTTTGCAGTTCAGGCTCTTTCAGCTTGCGGATCATCAGCCCCGCCGCCTGACGGCCCGTCTCTTCGCTGGCGGAGGAGACATAGGTAAAAGACGGAGAGGTGAGATTGACGTGCAGCATATCTTCAAACCCTACCAGCGCCACCTGCTGGGTGAGAAACACATCTTTTCCTACCGTGCGGCCCACGTGGTGAATACCGGAGATAGAGCCGATCATTGCATCCGGCGAGTGGCAGAGCAGGGCGGTGATGGTGTTGTTTTTCTCCAGCAACTGACGGGTGGCGAAACTCACCGCCTGGGTGTCGTCGCTGCAGGCCGGGGCAGATTCGTCGCGGAACACAAGCCCGTTTTGCGTCATCGCGCTGCGAAAACCCAGCAGGCGCTGCTCGCGGATAAGATCCCCTTCCCGGCCGCCGATGTAGGCGATATTGCGATGGCCGCGCTCAATCAGGTAGCGGGTCGCCAGATGCGCTGCCTGGCGATTATCGCGCATCACCAGATTGCAGGTTTCATCCAGTAGCGACTGCGACACCGCAACCAGCGGCAACGGACACTGACGGATCAATGTCGGCAGGGTGGCATGTCGCGTGTCGGACGCCAGGTAGATCACCCCGGCGACACCCTGCTGCTTAAAGGAGAGCAGGCAGCGCTCGAGATGTTCGCCATCATTCAGCGGCTGGCCGAGAAAAACCATAAAACCCTGCTTCTCCAGCTCCTGAACGATGCTCGCCATCACTTTGATGGAAAAACTGTCGCTGAAATCGCGCAGGATCAGACCGATAAGATTCGAGGTGTTGGCGCGGAGGTTGGCGGCGGCCACGTTATGGACGTAGCCCAGGGCGGTGATGGCGGCGTGAACTTTTTCAATCGTCGCCTCGGAGATCTTTCCTTTCTGACGCAGAACCAGCGAGACGGTGGAGACCGAAACGCCTGCCTCTCTGGCGACATCAATGATGCTGACCTTCTTCACATCTTCTCCCTGAAATGCCTGATAAGACAACGTCTCCCGTAAGAGTACAGGAGACGTGTCGGTCAGGCAGCTTATTATTTACCGATCATGGTGGACATCGTCTGGGCGATAAACTGCGCCCGGGCGCCAAAGATAACCTGGATGCCAGAGTCACCGACGAAGACCACGCCGCGTGCGCCGAGGCCATTCAGACCGTCTTTATCCACCATCTCGCTCTTCGCCACTTCCAGACGCAGACGGGTGATGCAGGAGCCGACAGAGTCGATGTTCTGCGCGCCGCCCAGCAGGCCGATAATTTCGGTGGCGATTTCGTTGTCGGTCTTATCATCCGCGTTAGCCGTCACTTCGGTGCGGCCCGGCGTTTTCACGTCGAAACGACGGATCACAAAGCGGAAGGTGAAGTAGTAAATCAGCGCCATCGGAATACCGATGATGATGGCGTTGAGGAAGTTGGTCTGGTAGCCGTTAAACGACGGCAGGATCCCGAACGACAGGTAGTCGATAAAGCCGGCAGAGAAGGATTTGGCGATATGCGCATGCATCAGATACATGGTCATGTAGGCCAGGCCCGCCATGATGGCGTTAAAGACATAGAGGATCGGTGCCACGAAGATAAAGGTGAACTCTACCGGCTCGGTGATCCCGGTCAGGAAGCAGGTCAGCGCCGCAGAGAACAGGATACCGGCAGCGATCTTTTTATTTTTGGTGTGCGCTTCGTGGTACATCGCCAGACAGGCGGCAGGCAGCGCGAACAGCATCAGCGGGAACTCCCCCTGCATGAACTTACCGGCGTTCTGGTAGGTATCGCTGCTGAAGGATTTGGTGCCTTCTTCCAGCATTTTGAACCAGATAGTCTGGTCGCCGTGGATCACCTGGCCTGCCTGCGTGGTGTAATCCCCGAACGAGTACCAGAAAGAGGGGTACCAGATGTGGTGCAAACCCAGCGGGATCAGCGCGCGTTCCACCAGACCAAAGATAAAGGTCGATGCCGCCTGGTTATCCCCGTTCACCACCACCGACAGGGCGTCGATACCGGCCTGGATATGTTGCCAGATATAGGGCAGCAGCAGGCCCATCACAAAGGACAGGAACGCCGTGGCAATGGCGACAAAACGCTTACCGGAGAAGAAGCCGAGGAACTCTGGCAACTGCATGGTGTGGAAGCGGTTGTAACACCAGGCGGCGAGAATACCGCACAGCAGGCCACCAAAGACGCCCATCTGCAGCGTCGGGATGCCCACCACCATGGCGTATTTACCACCCTGGGAGGCCATCTCCGGCGTAATGCCGAGCACGGTGCCGATGGTGATGTTGGTGACAAACACCGCCACCGCCGCTGACAGCGCCGCGATACCGGATTCAGATGCCAGCCCCACGGCCGAGCCGATGGCAAACAGCATCGGCAGGTTATCAAAGATAACGCCGCCCGCATTCATCATCAGCGGCAGATGGAACTTATCCCCGAAGGCCAACAGCAGGCCCGCAGCAGGAAGCAGTGAGATTGGCAGCATTAAGGCGCGACCAATCATCGATAATTTCGACAGCGATTTAACAAACCCTGATATCAGACTCATGCTGATTTCCCCCGAGTGCGCTCTGTGAGCGCTTGTTATAGTGAGTAGAACGTTTTAGTAGAACGTTCTACTTATCGTGAGGAAAGCCTGAATTTCGCGCAACTGAATTTTCACATTTCAACAGATGAAATAGTGATTATTTGAAGTCGATCGATAATTAACCGTGATGGTCATGGGGGATTGTTGAGGAAAGCTGCCGGGTGGCGGCTGGCGCCTTGCCCGGCATGGCGTTTGACTCCTCCCCGTTTGGGGGAGAGGAGGGGTAAGCGCACTCAGGCAGTAATGGTGACGCTCTGGCCTTCAAAACTCACGGTCTGCCCGGCAACAATCTTGCAACGTTTGCGGGTTTCAACCTTACCGTCAACCTTCACCAGACCATCAGCAATGACGATCTTGGCCTGGGCACCGCTTTCGCTCCAGCCTTCGAGCTTCAGCAGATCGCACAGCTCAACGTGCGGATGTTTTCCTAATGAAAAAGTGGCCATCTTACGCTTCCTCTACGTCGTGATACTCTTCGCATGCCTGCAAAGTATTCTGAATCAGTGTTGCTACGGTCATCGGGCCTACGCCGCCCGGTACCGGCGTGATGTAAGAGGCGCGGGCGGCAGCATCTTCGTAAACCACATCCCCCACCACTTTGCCGCTTTCCAGACGGTTAATCCCTACGTCGACGACAATAGCGCCTTCTTTGATCCACTCGCCCGGAATAAAGCCCGGCTTACCCACGGCGACGATCAGCAGGTCGGCATTTTCGACGTGCTGACGCAGATTTTTGGTAAAGCGGTGGGTAACGGTGGTGGTGCAGCCAGCCAGCAGCAGCTCCATGCTCATCGGACGCCCCACGATATTGGACGCGCCAATCACCACGGCGTTCAGGCCGTAGGTGTCGATGTTATAACGCTCCAGCAGCGTGACGATGCCGCGCGGGGTACACGGACGCAGGCGCGGCGCACGCTGGCACAGACGGCCAACGTTGTACGGGTGGAAGCCGTCCACATCTTTGTCAGGCGCGATACGTTCGAGCACCTTCACGTTGTCGATGCCCGCAGGCAGCGGCAGTTGTACCAGAATGCCGTCGATCTCGTTATCGGCGTTCAGGGTATCAATCAGCTCAAGCAGCTCTGCTTCGGATGTGGTTTCTGGCAGATCGTAGGAGCGGGAGAGAAAGCCCACCTCTTCGCACGCTTTGCGTTTGCTGCCGACATAAATTTGCGATGCCGGGTTGCTGCCGACCAGCACAACGGCCAGCCCGGGGGCGCGTTTTCCAGCGGCCCGACGAGCTGCCACTTTTTCCGCAACCTCAGAGCGCACCTGCTGCGCAATCGTTTTACCGTCAATAATCTTTGCTGCCATCAGAGAGAAGATTCCATCTGTAAGGAGTGAAAGGGGGGATGAGCATATTTTGTCAGAAGCGCGCGCTGCTGTCAGTCACACTTTGCGGATTTTCCTGTTAAGCGGCGTTGTTGTCGGGCATAGGTATGAACTGCAAGGGGATTGTACTAAAATCCATTGACTCATCGGTCATTGACCGTATAATTCCACGCGCTTCACCACTGCGAAGACATTCTTCTCTGTGCGCCCTTAGCTCAGTTGGATAGAGCAACGGCCTTCTAAGCCGTAGGTCAAAGGTTCGAATCCTTTAGGGCGTGCCATTCGCATCATAACGTCGCATTTCTCCGTCTCTTCGTGTTTCTTATTAGAACCAGATTGAAATCATGTCCGGTATTGCGCATTACCATTTACACGAGCAGAGCGTTCACACGCAGCAACTGGCCACGCTATCGGCCCAGGCGCCCGCTGCCGGAATGACGCAGACCAGCGTACCCGCCTCCTTTCAGCAGGTAACCCTCTCTTCCCAGCCGATCATCGCCCAGCCTGCGGCAAGCGCATCGCAACCCGCTGACCACCGCCAGGCATCGGTTACCGCCACACCCGCCTCGTTTGAGCAACTAGGGCAGTACGCCAGCCTGCAGGGCTGGAGTGAAAATCAGCTGGCGCTCATGAACCGCTTACCCCAGTACCGAAACAGCCACACCGGGCCTGCATGGTCGCCCGTCGGAGGTGTTCGCGGGATCCGCAATAACAACCCCGGCAATCTGGAGGCCAGTTGGGCCTTTACCTGGCAGGGGCAGAACGGCACCGACGGGCGCTTCGCTACCTTCGCCTCTCCCGAGCATGGGATCCGTGCTCTGGGCGTAAACCTGCTCGCCTACCAGCGGCGTGGACTGGATACCATCAGCAAAATTATCTCCCGCTGGGCACCGCCGCAGGACAATAACAACACCACCGCGTATATACAGAACGTCAGCCAGGCGCTCGGCGTGACACCCACGACCCGGCTGGATGTCGCCTCGCCTGACGTCTTAACCGCCCTGAGCAAAGCCATTATTCATCAGGAAAATGGGAACGTGCCGTTTTCCGATGAGACGATCGCAAGCGGCATCGCCTCGGCGCTGGGAACGGCGGCGCTGTCGGAAAGCCCGTCACTGGTTTTGAAAGCGTCAGCGGGAGAACTCGCGGGTAAGGGCAATAACCCGATGGATAAGCTTACTGGCCGGTAACGGCTAGCAAAACCCACGGCATAAATCGCTGTGCTTAATGCGCACATCATCGGCTTGGGCTTTTGACTCCCCCTTCAGACAGACATTCAGGGGCAAGTTTTCCCCGAAGACGATCACGCTATCGACCCGCCACATATCTCTATTCCCGCCACTCTCACAGCGGCGTATTAACCAACCGCACCTCTCCGAACCTCTCTTCCACGACAGGATAACCCCGAACCATTACCGGGATGTTTTTGAACCGCTTTTTTACTTTGTGTCTCTGTTTACACTTGATTACAGAAGGATAATGAGTATAGTTCTCATTCTTTTTAGTGTTTGTGGGCGCGTAGGGACTTTCCCGCATCAACAGTGAGTGCAGATCTCACACGGAACACTGAGTGTTAACGGTGGACGCTGCACAGGCCTGATGGCCCGAAATTACACTTCTAATCGCAATGCATATGCGACGCAGACGTCCACCTCAAATTCGATTTGCACGGTAAAGGATGTTCCTGATGTCAAAAAAATTGTCCGCCCTGGCGCTGCTGGTTGCTGTCTCACTCAGCGGCTGCGCCGCTCAACACACCGCGACCACCGCTCCCGCTGCTGATGCCCCGAAACCTGCCGCCCCGGCGCAGACCAACGTCGTTAAACGCGATCTGGCTGACGGCCTGTACGAAATGGTTATGAGCCCGAAAGGCGATGCGCTGTACGTTGCCAGTTCGGAAGGTTTCAAGGATGTGCAGGGCGGGGTGGTGTACAAGCTCGATCCGGCGACCCTGAAAACCATCGGCCGCAGCCATACCGATCTGAAAAACTTCGCCCTCGCTATCTCTGAGGACGGCCAGACCCTTTATACCACCAACTCACTGGACGGCGGGATCAGCGCCATCAGCACCGCCGATGGCAAAGTGAAACAGCGCCTGCTGTTCACCGAGCGCAACAAAGAGGGCTTCCCGTACGGTGCGCGTCAGGTGCTGCTGCACAACGACGTGCTCTACATCGGCGGCGTGGCCGATCCGGCGGTGATCTGGGTGGTAGATGCAAAAACACTGAAGCTGAAAAAGACCATCCAGAACGCGGGCCAGTGGGTCACCGGCCTGATGTGGTCTGAACAGACCCAACGCATCTACGTGGCGAATGGCGGGGGAGAGATTCTGATCCTGGATCCTAAGCGCAACCGCATTGAAAAACGCTGGAAGCCGCTCGGGGATAAACCGGCGCTGCTGCTGAACCTCGCGGAAGACAGCGCCACGGGCCGCCTGTTCGTTACCGACAACTCGAAAGCCAAAACCACCCTGGTGCTGGACATCCATACCGGTGAAATCATTAAACAGCTCGATGTCGGCGACTCGCTGGCGGTGAAGTTCAACGCCAAACGCAACGAGCTGTACATCACCCAGCGTGAAAGCGGCAAGCTGCTGAGCCTCGATGCCACCACCTATGCCGTCAAGCAGACGTGGGATCTGCCGCCGAACCCGAACAGCCTGCTGCTGTCGGCTGACGGCCAGACGCTGTACGTCACCGTTAAGCAGGCGTTCAACAAAGACCACTCGACTAACGGGCCGGACAGCGTTGTGCGTATTGCCCTGAAATAAGCTTTCTCATAACAACTCAGGCCCGGCAACGGGCCATTTTGCGCGAAATTTGAACGAGTTAATCATGAACCACACCAGAAAAATGAACAAAACGCTGCTGGCTCTCGCTATAGGCGTTATCGCCCATTCCGCGGTGGCAGCGGAGAGCAAAAAAGAAGAGACCATCGTGGTGCAGTCTGCCGCCAGCGATTTTAAAGCCGGCGGCGACCAGCTGGTACCGGCCTTCCTGGACGGGCAGGTGGCGAACGGCGGCCGCATGGGGATGCTCGGTCAGCAAAATGCGATGGACGTTCCCTTTAACATCATCAGCTACACCTCCAAACTGGTGGAGGATCAGCAGGCGCACACCATTGCTGACGTGGTGGCTAACGATGCGGGCGTCCAGTCCGTACAGGGCTACGGCAACAGCGCAGAAAGCTACCGCATTCGTGGCCTGAAGTTCGACGGAGATGACATGACCTTCGGCGGCCTCTCCGGCGTGCTGCCGCGTCAGGTGGTGGACGCACAGATGGTGGATCGCATTGAGATCTTCAAAGGTGCCAACTCCCTGATGAACGGCGCGGCCAGCTCTGGCGTGGGCGGCATGATTAACCTCGAACCGAAACACGCGGGGGCAACGCCGCAGGCGAAAGTGGGCGTGGACTACACCTCGGATTCGCAGATTGGCACCACCCTTGATGCCGGTCGTCGCTTCGGCGACAACGACCAGTTTGGTGCCCGCGTCAACGTGGTGCACCGTGAAGGCGAAGCGCCGGTTGCTAACGACCGCCGCCGCACCACGCTGCTGTCCACCGGTCTGGACTATGCGGGAGATGACTTCCGTACCTCCGTGGACTTTGGGTATCAGAAGAAAACCTTCCACGGCTCGGAAACCGGGGTCAACATCTCTGGCGTAGATTTCGTGCCAGAGCCCCCGAAAAACGATCGCAACTACTCGCAGAAATGGGCCTACAGCAATATCGAAAACGAATTTGGCATGTGGCGCAGCGAGTACGACATCAACGACAACTGGACCGCCTATACCGGTCTGGGGGCGCAACACGCCCATGAAGAAGGGCTGTACAGCGGTGCGAAGCTGGTGGATAAGAGCGGCAAAGCCACCGCGAGCCGCCTGGATACCAACCGTATCAGCGACAGCGTAAGCGGCATGGCGGGGATCCGCGGTAACTTTGCGACCGGCTTTGTGACCCATAAGGTTAACGTCGGCTACTCGGCGATGACCAAAAACGAGAAAATTGCCTGGAAGATGTCGGCGGCGAAGGATAACCCGGTCACCAACATCTACCACAACACCGGTGTGGATGCGCCACCGAGCACCAACTCCAATGGGGCGGGCGGTAACTACAGCGATCCGCTGACCAGCGGCCGCACCCGCACTCAGGGCTGGCTGCTGAGCGACACCCTCGGCGTGCTTGACGACAAACTGCTGTTCACCGTCGGGGCGCGCCATCAGAAAGTGGTCATTCGTGGGTATAACAAAGTCACCGGTCTGGAAAACGCTGGCGATAGCTTCGACGGCGACCGCTGGATGCCAACCTATGGCGTGGTGTACAAACCCTGGGATGAAATCTCGCTGTACGCTAACCACACCGAAGCGTTGCAGCCGGGTAAAACCGCGCCTAACACCGCCATCAACTACGGCCAGAGCACCGGTATCGTCCACTCTAAGCAGAACGAAGTGGGCGTGAAGGCTGACTTTGGTCGCGTTGGCGGCTCGCTGGCCCTGTTTGAAATTAAAATGCCGTCTGCCATTCTCGACAGCCAGACCAAATATTACGGGCTGGATGCAGAGCAGCGTAACCGCGGCATCGAGCTGAACGTCTTTGGCGAGCCGACGCTGGGCCTGCGTCTGAATGCCAGCGCCACCTGGCTGCAGGCGGAGCTGACCAAAACCAACAACGGTGTTAATCAGGGCAACGACGCCATTGGCGTTCCGTCGTTCTACGGCGTGCTGGGTGCGGAGTATGACATCAAGCCTGTCGACGGCCTGACCGCCACCGCCCGTGTGAACCACTCCGGTTCGCAGTATGCCAATCTGGCCAACATCAAAAAGCTGGACAGCTATACCACCCTGGATCTGGGCATGCGTTACCGCTTCGCGGTCAACAATGACCAGAACCAGATGACCGTTCGCGCTGGCATTGAAAACGTCACCGACGAAAACTACTGGTCAAGCGTTGACGACAGCGGCACTTACCTGTTCCAGGGTGAGCCGCGTACCTTTAAGGTCTCTGTCGGCTACGAGTTCTGAGTTCGACCCTCGTTATCGGGGCAGGGATGCCCCACCGTCCGTCTGTTATAAAAATGTAACAAATTGTTCTTATAGTGTTCCCACTTTGTCATTTCTTAGCCTAAAGAAAGGAAGCCATCGTGGGTAAACCTCTTAAGTCCGTATTCAAAAAAGAACATCGCGATGATGTCAGCAATCCCAGCGCTAACCCGGTATTTTCCACCGTGGCGGAGATGTTCCTCTCCCGCCGCCGTTTCCTGCAGATGGGTGCCGTTGCCGGTGCCGCCGCCTCTTTCCCCTTTTTACTCAAGCCTGAAAACGCCCTGGCCGCGGTGTCACAGCCTTCAGCCCTGAGCAAAGCGGTCTCGCTCGGTTTTACCAGCATTCCGGTCTCAACCGACGATACGGTCAGAGTGCCCGAGGGCTACATTGCGCGTCCTTTCTATCGCTGGGGCGACGCTACTGGCATCAAGGGCAATCTGCCAGCCTTCAAATTTGACGCCAGCAACACGACAGACGAGCAGGCGGCACAGGCGGGCATGCACCATGACGGCATGGCGTGGTTTAGCCTGCCGCAAGGGGAGCAGGATCCCGCCCATGGCCTGCTGGCGATGAACCACGAGTATATCGACAACGGCATGCTCTTTACCGACGGCACCGCCAACTGGAGCCTGGAGAAGGCGCGTAAAGGCCAGAACGCGATGGGCGTGTCGATTATCGAAGTGAAAAAGAGCGGCAGCGACTGGGAAGTGGTGCGCCCCTCCGGCTTTGCCCGCCGTATCACGGTAAATACCCCGATGCAGCTCACCGGCCCGGCGCGTCAGCAGGCGTTAATGAAAACCGCCGCCGATCCGCAGGGCGAGCAGGTGCTCGGCACCATGCAAAACTGCGCTAATGGTTATACCCCCTGGGGAACCTATCTCACCTGCGAAGAGAACTGGTCGGATATTTTCGTCAAAAAAAGCGAGCGTAACGCGCTGGAGAAGCGCTACGGCATCAGCGACAGCGATGAGTCCTACCGCTGGAGCGAGGTGGACGACAGGTTCAACGTGGATAAAACCCCTAACGAGCCGAATCGCTTTGGCTGGGTGGTCGAAATCGATCCGTACAACCCGAACTCCACGCCGCGCAAGCACACCGCGCTGGGTCGCTTCAAACACGAAGGGGCCGCCGTCACCCTGGCCGCCGATAAGCGCGTGGTCACCTATATGGGGGATGACCAGAAGTTTGAGTACATCTACAAATTTGTTTCCGACAACAATTACAATCCGGCGGATCGCGAAGCCAACATGCAGCTGCTCTCCGCTGGCACGCTCTATGTCGCCAGATTCAACGATGACGGCTCCGGCGAGTGGCTGCCGCTGGTGTTTGGCCAGAACGGCCTGGATAAGAGCAAAGGGTTCGACAATCAGGGCGACCTGCTGATTAAAACCCGTCTGGCGGCCGATGCCGTAGGGGCGACTAAGATGGACCGTCCTGAGTGGATTGCGGTCGATCCCCATAACAGCGGCAGCGTTTACTGCACGCTGACCAACAACAGCGATCGCGGCAAAGAGGGCAAAGCGCCGGTTGATGCGGCCAACCCGCGAGCAAACAACACGTTCGGCCACATCATGCACTGGCACGAAGAGGGCGGCGATCCGGCAGCGTTACGCTTTAAATGGGACATCCTGGTACTGGCCGGGCGCACGGACACTGCGGATGAAAAGGCGAAAGGCAGCATGAAAGGGGCCGAATTTGGCAGCCCGGACGGCCTGTCGTTTGACCATCAGGGCGTGCTCTGGATCCAGACCGACGTCTCCTCCAGCACCATTAACAAGAAAGCCTATGAGGGGATGGGCAATAACCAGATGGTGGCGACTATTCCGGGCACCAACGAGTATCGCCGCTTCCTGACTGGCCCACGCGGCTGCGAAATCACCGGCATTGCGTTCACCCCGGACAACCGCACGCTGTTTATTAATATTCAGCATCCGGGGGAGGGCGGGGACGATATTACCGACCCGGCAAACCCGCGCGCGGTTTCTAACTGGCCGGATAACAATCCGCAAGGGCGTCCTCGCGCCTCAACGGTGGTCATCACCAGAGCGGACGGTGGTATTATCGGTTCGTGATAGCCTCCCGCCGGGCAGCAACCGTTGCCCGGCGTTTAACTTGCTCCCGTCTGCCTGAAGTGTTAAAAGGTGCCCCTTCCATAAAAAGAGACAGGGGTAAGACGTGAAAAACGCGTCATCCGCTTCAGGTACTGGTGTTACTGAAGCCTCGTCGGAACAGACACCGACGCTGCATCGTGGTTTACAGAACCGACATATTCAACTTATCGCACTCGGTGGCGCTATCGGCACCGGGCTGTTCCTCGGCATCGGTCCCGCCATTCAGATGGCCGGTCCTGCCGTGCTGCTGGGTTATGCCATCGCGGGCATTATCGCTTTTCTGATCATGCGCCAGCTCGGCGAGATGGTGGTAGAAGAGCCGGTATCCGGCTCCTTCGCCCATTTTGCCTATAAATACTGGGGGCCGTTCGCCGGTTTCCTCTCTGGCTGGAACTACTGGGTGATGTTCGTGCTGGTGGGGATGGCAGAGCTGACCGCCGCGGGCATCTATATGCAGTACTGGCTGCCAGAGGTACCCACCTGGATCTGGGCGGCGGTATTCTTCATCATCATTAACGCCGTTAACCTGGTGAACGTGCGCCTGTACGGAGAGACCGAGTTCTGGTTCGCCTTAATTAAGGTGCTGGCCATCATCGGTATGATCGGCTTTGGCCTGTGGCTGCTGTTCTCCGGCCACGGCGGCGAGCGGGCGACCCTCGACAACCTGTGGCAGCACGGCGGCTTCCTCGCGACTGGCTGGAAAGGGCTGGTGCTGTCGCTGGCGGTGATCATGTTCTCGTTTGGTGGGTTGGAGCTGATCGGCATTACCGCCGCTGAAGCGCAGGACCCACATAAAAGTATCCCGAAAGCGGTCAACCAGGTGGTGTACCGTATTCTGCTGTTTTATATCGGTTCGCTGGTGGTGTTGCTGGCGCTCTACCCGTGGGTGGAAGTGAAGTCTGACAGCAGCCCGTTTGTGATGATTTTCCACGATCTGAACAGCAACGTGGTGGCGTCGGCGCTGAACTTTGTGATTCTGGTGGCCTCGCTGTCGGTCTATAACAGCGGCGTCTACTCCAACAGCCGCATGCTGTTTGGCCTCTCCGTACAGGGTAACGCGCCGAAGTTTTTAACCCGCGTCAGCCGTCGCGGCGTCCCGGTGAACTCGCTGCTGCTCTCCGGGGGCATTACCTCGCTGGTGGTGCTGGTCAACTACCTGCTGCCGCACGAAGCCTTTGGCCTGCTGATGGCGCTGGTGGTCGCGACCCTGCTGCTGAACTGGATCATGATCTGCCTGGCGCACCTGCGGTTCCGCGCGGCGATGCGCCGCAAAGGACGCGAGACGCAGTTCAAAGCGCTGCTCTATCCGGCGGGTAACTATCTCTGTATCGCCTTCCTGGCGATGATCCTGGTGCTGATGTGCACCATGGACGGCATGCGCACCTCGGCCATCCTGCTGCCGGTGTGGATTGTGTTCCTGTTTGCGGCCTTTAAACTTTCCAGAAAGTAAAGGCGTTGGCCCTCTCCCGGTGGGAGAGGGCATCAGGCCGCACTATTCCCGTTTTCGCATTGCGGCGCGGCCCTTGTAACAGCCTACAAAAACCGTAAACCAGGTAAGCACAGCACTAACCGCAAAAATGCCGCAGGGTAATCAAAAATGAAACGCCACCCGCTTCCCGGTGGGCAGAATGACATCAATACTCACTTCACCCCCTAATGCCGTAACATAGCGTTTAAGCGTAGAAAGACGCGGATCATTATCCGGTTGCTCAATTTTCGCAACGGTAGGCTGTTTAACCCCCATCGCGGCAGCAAGTTCAGTTTGCGATATGTTGAGTTCTTCCCGGAGCTGGTTGAGCGCGACAATAATGCGCAGATCCTCAACTTTAGCGGCAATTCGCTCCTGACTTTCCTGGCTCTGCTGGGCCATGAGTTCTTTTAACGTAGCCATTTGGCCTCCTTACTCGCCAGATAATCGCTGAATTCAGCATCAGCCATGGTGATCATATCTTTATAGAATCGCTTTTCATTTTTTCCCGTCTTATTTCCAGCACATAAAATTATGGCTTTACGAACAGGATCGAAGGCAAAAAAAGCACGAACCGGATCCCCTGCATGCTGAATGCGTAGCTCTTTCATATTCGCGTAATGTGAGTTTTTAACTGTATCGACCCAGTGACGGCCCAGCTGTGGACCGTACTCTGAGAGGATATGCATTATAGCCAGGACATCTTCTTTCAAGGCTTGTGTCTGGTGGTTAAACCACTTGTCAAACGTATCCGTTGTTTCGACTTCCCACATAACTATTTCCTTATAGCCTTTTGGCTATAAAAGAGTATAGCCAAAAGGCTATAACTGCAACTGCAACCACATTGCGGCGCGGCGCTCTCACAAGCCTGACAACCCCTATTCCGGGCAAGGCGCACCTCCCACCCGGCACCTCCTCGCCCCAATCCAAACCTTTATCGTGACCCTCCTCGCACTTCTGGATCGATCCACAGGATCTTTATTTTGTAATCGATTACTTTTCATTTGATACGGTTTGTAATCGATTACTTTTTAAGGGTGGGGATGATCATGGTGTCAACAACTGAAAGTAGTGGAAAGGTGATAGGGCAGCACCGGATGCTGGTGCCGCGCCTGTCGCTGATGATGTTCCTGCAATTTTTTATCTGGGGTAGCTGGTCAGTTACCCTCGGTCTGGTCATGACCCAGCACAACATGTCATTGCTGATCGGCGATGCTTTTTCTGCCGGGCCGATTGCCTCTATTCTGTCGCCGTTTGTCCTCGGCATGCTGGTGGACCGCTTCTTCGCCTCGCAAAAGGTGATGGCGGTAATGCACCTCGCTGGCGCGGCAATCCTGTGGTTCGTGCCGGGGGCATTAATTGCGGAAAACGGTGCGCTGCTGATCGGCCTGCTGTTTGGCTACACGCTCTGCTACATGCCGACCCTGGCATTGACCAACAACATTGCCTTCCACAGCCTGGCGAACGTCGATAAGACCTTCCCGGTGGTTCGCGTATTCGGCACTATTGGCTGGATTGTGGCCGGGATCTTTATCGGCGTGACCGGCGTGGCGTCCAGCGTCACCATCTTCCACGTAGCGGCGGCCAGCTCCGTCCTGCTGGCGCTCTATAGCCTGACGTTGCCGCACACGCCGGCGCCGGCCAAAGGGATGCCAGTGCAGATGCGCGATCTCTTCTGCGCCGACGCCTTCGCGCTGCTGAAAACCCGTCACTTCTTTATCTTCTGCCTGTGCGCGATGCTGATCTCCGTTCCGCTGGGCACTTACTACGCCTACACCGCGTCCTATCTGGCCGATGCCGGTATCGCTGATGTCAGTACCGCCATGTCCTTTGGCCAGATGTCTGAAATCTTCTTCATGCTGGTGATCCCGCTGCTGTTCCGCCGTCTGGGCGTGAAATACATGCTGCTGATCGGCATGCTGGCGTGGTTCGTCCGTTACGCCATGTTTGCCCTGGGCATGAGCGAAGAGGGACGTATCCTGCTGTATCTCGGCATCCTGCTGCACGGCGTCTGCTATGACTTCTTCTTTGTGGTGGGCTTTATCTACACCGACCGCGTGGCGGGCGAAAAGGTAAAAGGCCAGGCGCAGAGCATGATCGTGATGTTCACTTACGGTATCGGCATGCTGCTCGGCTCACAGATTTCCGGCGCGCTGTACAACCGCCTGGTGGCGGGGCAGACCGTTCCACAAGCCTGGGTCACCTTCTGGTGGATCCCGGCGGTGGCGGCTGCGGTCATCGCGCTGATTTTCCTCTTCTCGTTCAAATATGACGAAGAAAAGGCGCACTAACTGGAGGTGGTATGAGGACAATTAAAGGTCCAGGCATTTTTCTGTCGCAGTTTATCGGCGGGCAACACCCGTTTAACACGCTCGACGGGCTGGCAGGTTGGGCAGCGGAAAAAGGCTACAAAGCGTTGCAAATTCCCTGCAATCACAAGGCGATATTTGACGTGGAGCTGGCGGCAGAAAGCCAGACCTACTGCGATGAGATAAGCGGCAAGCTGGCGCAGCACGGACTGGTGGTAAGCGAGCTGTCCACCCATCTGGAAGGTCAGCTTATCGCCGTGAATCCGGCCTATGACGAGGCGTTTGATAACTTCGCCCCGCAGGCGGTGCGCGGTAATGCCGCTGCCCGCCAGGCGTGGGCCACCGATATCGTGAAAAAGGCGGCGGTCGCATCGGCACGGCTTGGGTTGACCGCCCATGCCACCTTCTCGGGCTCGCTGGCCTGGCCGTGGATGTATCCCTGGCCGCCCCATAACGAGGCGCGTTTCCAGGAGGCGTTCAGCGAGCTGGCCCGCCGCTGGCGTCCGATTCTGGACGCCTTCGACGAGCAGGGGGTGAATGTCTGCTATGAGATCCACCCCGGAGAAGATCTGCACGACGGCGTGACCTTCGAGCGTTTTCTGGCGCTGGTGGATAACCATCCGCGCTGCAACATTCTCTACGATCCGAGCCACCTGCTGCTACAGCAGATGGATTATCTGGCCTTTATCGACCACTACCATACCCGCATCAAGGCGTTTCACGTTAAAGATGCCGAGTACCGCCCCAACGGACGCAGCGGCGTGTATGGCGGCTATCAAAGCTGGATTAACCGCGCAGGGCGCTTTCGCTCGCCGGGCGACGGGCAGATCGATTTCAAGGGCATCTTCAGCAAGCTGACGCAGTACGACTACGACGGCTGGGCGGTTCTGGAGTGGGAGTGTTGCCTGAAAGAGGGCGATACCGGCGCACGGGAAGGGCGTGAGTTTATCTCCCGCCACATTATTCCGGTCTCCGACCGGGCGTTTGACGATTTCGCCGCAGGAGAACTTCATGATTAACGTCGGCATTATCGGCAGCGGCTTTATCGGCCCGGCGCACATCGAAGCCCTGCGCCGTCTCGGCTTTGTGCAGGTTGTCGCCCTGTGCGACGGCACCCAGGCACAGGCCGAGGAGAAGGCCCGGGCACTGAACATCCCCCATGCCTACGGCAGCGTGGAGGCATTGCTGGCGCACCCGGATCTCCACGTGGTCCACAACTGCACGCCAAACCATCTGCATGCGGAGATCAACCGCCAGATCCTGCGTGCCGGGAAGCATGTCTTTTCCGAAAAACCGCTGTGCATGACCCCGGACGAGGCGCGGGAGTTGGTTGCGCTGGCGGAGCAGGCGGGCGTGGTGCACGGCGTGAGCTTTGTTTATCGCCAGTTTGCTATGGTACGCCAGGCGGCGAGCATGGTGGAGGCGGGCACGCTCGGACGGCTGTTTGCCGCCCATGGCAGCTATTTGCAGGACTGGATGTTGCTGGAAACAGATTACAACTGGCGTGTCGACGCCGCGCTCGGGGGGGCGTCGCGTGCGGTGGCCGATATCGGTTCCCACTGGTGCGACACAATCCAGTTTATTACCGGGCGGCGCATCACTGAGGTCATGGCTGACCTCTCTATCGTCTGGCCGACCCGCAAGGCGAACGTGGCCGGTCATCAGACCTTCAGCCAGGCAGCCGACGCCGTCTATGAAGACAAACCCGTCACCACCGAGGATTTTGGCTCGGTGCTGTTCCGCTTCGACGATGGCAGCAAGGGCAGCTTTAACGTCTCGCAGGTGAGCGCCGGACGGAAAAACCGCCTGAGCCTGGAGGTGAACGGCAGCGACGGCTCCGTGGCCTGGGATCAGGAGGTGCCCCAGCAGCTGTGGGTCGGCCATCGCGCGCAGGCTAACCAGACGCTGACGGACGATCCGGGGCTGATGAACCGTGACGTGGCCGACAGCGCCCACTTCCCGGGCGGCCACATCGAAGGCTGGCCGGATGCGTTTAAGAACATGATGGCGCAGTTTTATCGGGCGGTACAGGCGGGCAGGATGCCCGAAAAGCCGCTGTTTGCCACCTTCCATGACGGGGCGAACGTGATGTATATCATTGATGCCATAGTGAAAAGCCATCAGCAGCAGCGCTGGGTCAGCGTCGCGCAGTAACACCTTGCCCGGTACGCCGGGCAATGAATTTATGGTAGCCTGCTGCTAACGCTAACTGCAGGATCACTCGTCGCTATGTCAATTCAGAAAATCGCCCAACTGGCGGGCGTCTCGGTGGCGACGGTATCGCGTGTGCTGAATAACAGCGATACCGTCAAAGCCAAAAATCGCGATCGCGTCTTGCAGGCGATTAAAGAGGCTAACTATCAGCCCAATCTTCTTGCCCGTCAGCTGCGCACCTCGCGCAGCTTTATGATCCTGGTGATGGTTTCCAACATTGCTAACCCGTTCTGTGCTGAGGTGGTGAAAGGCATTGAGGAGCAGGCAGAGAAAAACGGCTATCGCATTCTGCTGTGCAACTCCGGCTCCGATATTGAACGTTCCCGTTCAGGGCTAAGCCTGCTGACCGGCAAAATGGTCGATGGCATTATCACCATGGATGCGTTTACCCGGCTCACCGAGCTGGCGGCGCTGATTGGCGATGCGCCCTGGGTGCAGTGCGCTGAATATGCCGATGCGGGGGCAGTCTCCTGCGTCGGCATTAACGACGTCGATGCCTCCCAGCACGTGGTCAGCCGCCTGGCCGACGGCGGGCGTCAGCGTATCGCCCTGATCAACCACGACCTGAGCTACAAATATGCCCGCCTGCGCGAGCGGGGCTACAAAAGCGTGCTGCACCTGCGCGATCTATCGTATCAGGCCATTGAGTACGCCAGCGATCTCAGCGCGGCGGCCGGCATGGCGGCCATGACCCGACTACTGGCGGCGGAACCGCGCCCGGATGCGGTTTTTGCGGTGTCCGATACCCTGGCCGCTGGTGCGTTGCGCGCCATCGAAAAGGCCGGTCTGCGTATCCCGCAGGATATCGCCGTGGTGGGGTTCGACGGCACTGAACTCTCTGAAATGGTCTCGCCGCCGCTCAGCACCATCAAGCAGCCGTCGCGGGATATCGGGCGTAAGGCGGTCGATCTGCTGCTGAATAAAATCGACAACCCCGACGCCCCCACCGAACGGGTGATGATGAACTGGCGCTTTATTTCCCGCGCCAGTAGCTGAGTTATTTCGCCAGAACGCCTGCCAGTGAGCGAATATCGTTTCCGGTCGGCGTCTGGTGAATGCGCAGACCAAATTCATCAATCACCGCGAAAATATGGTCGAAAATATCGGCCTGAATGGCTTCATATTCCGCCCAGATCACGGTGTTGGTAAACGCATATATTTCAATCGGTAGCCCGTTGGCGTCCGGTGCTAATTGCCGCACCATCAGGGTCATATCCTGGCGAATACGCGGATGGTTGCGCAGATATTCATTCAGGTAGGCGCGGAAGGTGCCAATATTGGTCATCCGGCGCATGTTCAGAACCGAATCACCTTCGCCATTCTCCTGATTCCACAGCGTAATTTCTTCGTGGCGCGTGGCCATATAGGGCTTCAGCAGCTTCGCCTGTATTAACTGCTGTTGTTCCTGCTCGTCGAGAAAATGGATGCTGGTGGTATCGATGTTCAGGCTGCGCTTAATGCGCCGTCCGCCAGAGGCCGACATGCCGCTCCAGTTGATGAAGGCATCGGAGACCAGCGCCCAGGTCGGGATAGTGGTGATGGTGTTATCGAAGTTACGCACCTTGACGGTGGTCAGGCCGATGTCGGTCACCGTACCGTTGGCACCGTATTTCGGCATCTCCAGCCAGTCGCCGAGCTTGAGCATATCGTTGGCGGAGAGCTGAATGCCCGCCACCAGCCCTAAAATGGGGTCTTTGAATACCAGCATCAGCACCGCCGCCATCGCCCCCAGGCCGCTAATCAGAATGGCGGGGGACTGGCCGATCAGCAGGGAGATAATCAGGATCCCCACCAGAATGGCGCTCACCAGCTTAATGCCCTGGAAAATCCCCTTCAGCGGTAGCTGCGAGGCGGTGGCCATTTTTTGCGACAGATTGAAGATCACGTCCAACAGCGAGAAAAACGCCAGCAGGGCATACACCATCACCCACAGCTTTGCGCAGGTGGTAAGTATTTCCGCCGCATCGCTGCCTTTTTGTAGCCACAATACCGCCTGGACATTGACGATTATCCCCTGCAGGGTAAAGGCCAGACGGTGAAATAACTTATTCTCGGTAATGATTTGCAGCCATAAATGGCTGCTGGCCCGGGCGCGTTTTTCAAAAGCCCGCAACACGATTTTGTGCAGAATAAAGTGAATAATGACGGCGGTAAGAAAAATAATGCCAAAGATGATCGCGATTGAAGTGGTGTGATTAATTTCAATGCCTGACTCTTCGATCAGGGAAATGAACTCCTGCATAACGTCTCCTGTATTAATGCAGCCGCCATAATGGCGGCTGCGGATCTATTATGCAAATTCGCAGGCTTATTTTACCGCCTGACAGGCCTTCACCACCGGCAGACAGAGGCGGTGGCGCAGCCGCAGGGTGGCGAGTGCCAGCACGATCATCATGACGGTTTCGACAACCAGGAAGACGTTAATCGCCTGGGCGTAATCCCCGTGATGGTTGTGCAGGGCGTGGAGCAAAATCGCGCCAAACAGGGCCGGGCCGAGGCCAAGCGCCGCCTGTTGCAGGGTGCTGAGAATGGCGCTGGCGGCTCCGGCGTCGTCGGGCTGAATATCGCGCATCCCGATACGGTAGAAGCTGTTCACAATCAGCGCCTGGCCGTAGCCCACCAGCCCTGTTGCCGGGGCGAGGGTCAGGGCGGTGTTCGCCATTCCCCAGTAGCGGAAGGTGGCGATCAACGCCAGCAGACCGGTTATCTGGATTGCCAGACCGGTCAGCAAAATCGTACTGGTGCTGTAGCGGGCAATCAGGCGCGGGGCAAACCACGCCGAGACAAAGTACGTCACGCCGAGGGCGATAAAGCTGTTACCGGACTGCCACGGTGCCATCCCCAGACCGGTTTGCATGGTCAGCGCCATGCAGAACATAAACCCGGACCAGACGCTGAAAAAGAGCACCGCAATCAGCACCCCAAAACGGATGCTGCCGAGCTGTAGCAGACGCGGCGGGATCAGCGGGTGGGCACCTTCGCGCTCTTTTTTACGCGCATTCAGAGCCATTAAGCCGGCCAGCGGAACAATGGCGATAAGCATGGCCTTCAGCGGCCATGACCAGTGCCACTGCGGACCGAGCGCCATCGGGAACAGCAGGCAGCAGAGGATGACGGCCAGCAGTGCGGTACCCGGCCAGTCGATGCGCGACGGCGTATCGCGGCGGGTTTCCGGCACGTAGCGACGGCTCAGGGCCAGCACCAGCAGACAGATCGGCACGTTGATAAAGAAGGCGTTACGCCAGCCCAGCCCGGCGATATCCGCCGACACCAGCCAGCCGCCGCCCATCTGTCCCACGATAAACGCAATCCCGCCGATGCCGCCAAACAGGCTAATCGCCTTCGCGTGGGCGCTGCCTTTGAGCGTCACGTGCAGGGTGGCGAGAATTTGCGGCATGATCAGCGCCGCCCCGGCACCCTGGACGACGCGCGCGGCCAGCAGCTGCTCGATATTCCCCGCCATGCCGCACAGCAGCGAGGCCAGGCCAAAGCTCGCCACGCCCCACATAAACAGACGACGACGGCCAAGGTTATCCCCCAGCTTGCTGCCGAGCGCCAGGCAGACGGCAAACGCCACGCCGTAGAGGGCGACAATCAGCTCCAGTTCGGTGGCGGTGGCATGCAGGGAGTGGGTAATAGAATCCAGCGCCACGTTGGTGATTGAGGTATCAATCAGCGGCAGCATCTGGCCGGTTAACAGCAATATCAGGCCTGCCCGGCCCGGTGAAACAACTGACGTATTCATGGTGACTCCATTGCGTCAAACAGCGTAGCGTCGTAGCATCAACCATCTGATAAACGGGTACCAGTTCTTGCTTATACTGGTACTGGCACTACCATGCAGGGGGCAATATGGCGCTGATGTCTGAACCCGTCACCTCACTCCAGGATGACACCCGTAAACAGCTGGGCGCATTTTTACGCGCCCGACGAGAAAGTCTCGATCCGCAGCGCCTCGGCTTACCGCGCAGCGGCCGCCGTCGCACGCCGGGCCTGCGCAGGGAAGAGGTGGCCCTGCTGGCCGACGTGGGCGTAACCTGGTACACCTGGCTTGAGCAGGGCAGGGATGTGAACCCCTCCAGCGCGGTGATGGCGGCGGTGGCGAAAGCCTTGCAGTGTACCCCGACCGAAGCCCGGCACCTGTTCCTGCTGGCCGGATTGCCACCGGGCGAAGCACCCCAGGCGGTCTGCTGCGAGGGGATCAGCGAGGGCACCCGTCGTCTGCTGGACACCCTGATGCCAAAACCTGCCAGCATTCAGAAACCAAATTTCGATATCGTGGCGTGGAACGACAGCTTCGGTCATCTGATGGGCGTGGATTTCAACACCATTCCCCCGGAAGACCGTAACTGTATTTATCTGTTCCTTACCCACCCGGCGTGGCGCGCCCGCCTCGGTAAGCGCGATGACGTGCTGCCGATCTTTGTCTCTTACTTCCGCGCGGCGATGGCCGAGCACCGGGGCGATCCGCAGTGGGAGGCTAAACTGGCGCGCTTCTTTGCGGTCTCTGAGGAGTTCAAAACCCTGTGGCACCAGCGCAACGACGTGCGCGGCGTGGAAAATCAGCTCAAGCTCTTTACCCATCCTGAGCTGGGCGATTTTCATCTCCAGCAGATGTACTGGTACTCCGCCCCGCGCAACGGCTCGCGGCTGCTGGTTTATCTGCCAGTGGATGAGGCAGGCGAGCGCGCGCTGGCGTGGCTGACGGAGCAGGCACAATGAACGTCACCCGCAAGCAGGAACGCCTCCTGCGCCGCGCCCTCACCGAGTGGCAACAGGAAGGGGCACTCACCCCCGACGAGCATCAACGTCTGGCCAGTAGCTTAAAACGCGTCACCCTGGACTGGCAGCGCCTCAGTCGCTACGCCTTCTGGACGGCCATTGCCTGCGTCATCATCGCTATCGGTAGCCTGTTTGCTGACAGCGAACTGATGGCGCGCATTATTGAATTTTTTGCCTTCTCAACCCTCGCCCGTATCGGGCTGCCTGCGCTGGTTGCCGTGCTGTTCTATCTGTGGGGATTCAGCCGCCAGCGGCGGGAAACGCAATGGCACTACAGCACCGAGGCGATTTTATTCCTCGGCGTGTTTTTTACCGCCATCGCCCTCTGGCAACTGGGGGAGCGGCTTGATACCGGCAGCGGCCATATCGCGCCGCTTTTCCTGCTGGGTTGCGTCATTTATGGGCTGGTCGGGTTCTTAGGCCGCTCCGGCCTGGTGTGGCTGTTCTTTTTGCTCTCGCTTGGCAACTGGTTCGGCGCAGAGACCGGCTATATGTCCGGCTGGGGAGCCTATTGGCTGGGGATGAGCTACCCGATGCGCTTTATCTTCTTTGGCGGCGCGCTGCTGGCTCTGTGCTGGTGGCTGCGTGGGATGCTGCGCAAACGCCATCTGTACACCACCAGTAAAGCGATGGGGCTAACCTATCTGTTTGTCGCCCTGTGGATCATGTCGATTTTTGGTCATTACGATATCGATAATGGCGGGTACGGTGCTACCCGTGCGGCGCTGCTGCCGTGGGTGCTGCTGTTTGCCGTGGCGGCGGGGATCTGTATCTGGATCAGCCTGAAAACCGACGACGGCATGCTGCGCGGGTTTGGCCTGACTTTTCTGGCCATTAACCTCTACACCCGCTATTTCGAATACTTCTGGGATGGAATGAACAAGGTGCTGTTTTTCCTGATCCTGGCGGCATCGCTGGCGGTGATTGGACGTTATGCGGAGCGGATCTGGCACGCGGGAAAAGCGGCGAAGTAAATCTTTTGCGAGGGGGCTTCCGGGATCGGCAGCCCGTTCTGTTAAAGGCTCTCAAAACGCGTAAGGTGGGCTTTAATTTAAACCAACCTACTGAATCTACGTCATTTAGATGAAGAGTAATGTGGACTATACTTACGCGATGAGAAACCACCCGTGCTGCCACTGATGATTGATTCCGCAGATTTCAGCCAAAAACTCGGCCTTATCTCCCGAAACGTCGAACATACCGAAGCGTTTCTGGCACGGGGCACAATGGATTTTCACCTGCCGGGTTTTTTGCTTCCTGTGGGATACCAACTTTTGAAATCGCGTTATGGCGATGAATACCGTCTCGTGACCACCGATAGCGGTAAGCCTTACACGGCCTATGCCGTTAAGCTGGCGTTTCATAAAGAAATTACCTTTCCCCACGGTGCCGCTACGCAAGTTATGGTCTGGCGTACGCCACGCGCTGTCCATCAACGCGTGATAAGCGGATTACCACAATTATTCTTTCAGTGGGTACTCAGCGAATACGACATTGTTGTGTCAGACAGCGAACAAACCGGAGACGGGCAGCGCTTTTGGCTACGGATGATCGACTGGGCGTTTAACATGAATTATCAGATCGGTGTGGCGGACGGCACTGGCGGGGAAGAGTGGCATTTAACGCCGATTCATTCTTACGCTGAACTGGAAGAGCGGTGGATTACGTTCGCCTGGGGAGACGATCGTGACGTGCATCCGCATCGCAGACTGGTTATCAGTAAAAAGTAACGGGCCGCTATCTGCGGCCCGTTTGTCTTAGCACTCAGTCACAACCGTGCTCAGCGGCAGGCGCGATTTTGGCAGCGTGGCGTTGAAATCTTCCACGCTGTGATGGCCAACCGGCACCACCACAAGGCTGGTGAAGCCTTTCTCTTTCAGGCCAAACTCTTCGTCGAGGATCGCGGCGTCAAAGCCTTCAATCGGCACGGCGTCCAGACCCATCGCGGCCACGCCCAGCAGGAAGTTGCCGACGTTCAGGTAAACCTGTTTCGCCATCCACTGGTGGTCATCTTTCAGATCGACACGGTGCAGATCGGCAAAGAAGGTGCGGCCTTTGTGGTTGGCGGCTTTCGCTTCCGGGGTGGCGAAACGGCCATCGGCCTCTTCCTGATCCACGACGCGCGTAAGCCATGCATCGTCCATCGCGGTTTTGGCGCAGAAGACCACCACGTGAGAGGCGTCCAGCATTTTGCGTTCGTTGAAGACAAAGCCACCGGCTGCGGATTTCGCCACGCGGGCTTTACCTTCTTCGGTGCTAGCCACAATAAAGTGCCATGGCTGCGAGTTGGTGCTGGACGGGCTGTACTGCAGCAGGGTTTTAATCTGTTCCGCCTGGTCGGCAGTCAATTTTTTGTTCGGATCAAAGGCCTTGGTAGAGTGACGCTTCAAGGCAACAGAGATGATATCCATTACGACTCCTGGGATTAAGTGCAAAAGGGAAAATGATACAAAGGGAGGTGAACAAAGGTAAGGGCATTCCGAGCGCTTAACCGCCGGGGCGTAACCGTTTTTGCTCTTTCTTCGGCAACTTATCCACCACCAGATGCCACGAATCGTTGACCAGATCGGCTATCAGCTCAGGGGTGATATCCTCCGCCGCGTAAACCGAGATCCAGTGCTTTTTATTCAGATGGTAGCCCGGCTCGATCCCGCGGTAGATCTGCTGGTTGAGCAGCGATTTTTGCGGATCGGACTTCAGGCTGACGTGCTGACGCCCGTGCGCCACGCCCATCAGCATAAAAATCTTGCCGCCCACTTTGAACACATCGTATTCCGGTCCAAACGGCCAGCAGTGCTCGGTAAAGGGCAGTTCCAGTGCCACTTGCTGTGCGCAGGCGGCGAGCGTTTTACTGTCCATGGCTATCCTCTTCGGCCAGCGCACGCCACATGGCTTCAAAACCCAGCGCCTTAAATTCGGTGGCGCGCGCCGGTTCGCGGGTGGCGAAGGACATGGTTGTCTCCGCCAGCGATAAAAACAGCGCATCGCCAAACAGACGAAAATCTTCAGACATAAACACCGGGCGGATATGACGGCGGCAAAGCTCATGCAGTTCCGGGAACATCTCGTGCACCGCCTGTTCGGTCTCGGCGTTGATCTTCTCGCTCACCCCGAGCTGGCGGATCGCACCGTGGGCCATCGGGTTACGGATCCCCCAGTCAACGTAGCTGTTCCAGATATTGCGGGTATGCTCTTTCGGCTGGGTGAGGGCACGATCCATATTCGCCAGCATGGTCTGGCACAGATCCTGTTTCAGGTGCAGGTAGAGGGCATTGAGCAGATCGTCTTTGGTGGCGAAATAGCGAAACAGGGTGCCTTCAGCCACCCCTGCGCTGCGGGCGATTAACGCGGTTGAAGCCGCAATGCCCGACTGGGCAAAAGCGGAGGTTGCCGCGTCCAGCAACGCCAGTTTTTTATCTTCACTTTTCGGACGAGCCACTGCATTTCCTCCAGTTTATGTGCAAAAACCTTGATTGAATCATGCTCTTTGCGGGGCTGCAACGCGGAATGTCAAAGTTCTTAAAACGTCTTGACGACTTTCGCATCACTCCTATAATGAGTGCTTACTCACTCATAATCAAGTTTTGCCCGCGCAGGCCATCGGATGGGGCGCGAATTCGGGTCGGGATATGAAAAAGCGTTTTATTATTAGCCTGGTGGTAGTGATGATTATTGCATCAGCGGCGAGTTTGCCGTTCGTACTGAATGCCGGATTCGGCCAGCCGCCACAGGGCGCGCAGCTAAGTGAGTTTGCCGCTTCGCCGCAGTATCGCGACGGGCAGTTCCATAACACCTTGCCCACGCCGGGCTTTACCGGCAACAAGAATATGCTGGCGGCCTGGTGGGATTTTCTGGTGACGAAGCGTGAAAACGCGCGTCCGGCCCAGCCCCTGCCGCTGGTCAAAACCGATCTGGCGCAGCTGCCGCTGGACCAGGACACCCTGGTCTGGCTCGGTCACTCCTCGTGGTATCTGCAGCTGGCGGGCAAACGTATCCTGATCGACCCGGTGTTCAGCAACTACGCAGCGCCGTTCTCCTTCCTCAATAAAGCCTTTGCCGGGGAATATCCGTGGCACGCGGAAGAGATGCCCGACATCGATCTGCTGATTATCTCCCACGATCACTACGACCATCTCGACTACGCCACCATCAAAGCGCTTCTGCCAAAAGTGAAGCGCGTGGTCACGCCGCTCGGCGTGGGTTCCCATCTACGCTACTGGGGCATGGAGCCGTCCATCATTGAGGAGCGGGACTGGGATCAATCGGTGCGCATCAGCGATGACCTGACAGTACACGTCCTGCCCGCGCGCCATTTCTCCGGGCGTGGGCTGAAGCGCAACCAGACGCTGTGGGGCAGCTTTATGTTTGTCACCCCGCAGCAAAAGGTGTTCTACAGCGGGGATTCCGGCTACGGCCCGCACTTTAGCGCCATCGGGGAGCGGTTTGGCAGCGTCGATCTGGCGATCATGGAGAACGGGCAGTACGACCAGGACTGGAAGTACATCCACATGCAGCCCTCTGAAACGGCGCAGGCCGCCACGGATTTAAATGCCAGGGCGGTAGTGCCGGGTCACTCCGGGCGCTTTGTACTGGCAAAACACACCTGGAACGACCCGCTGATCAAGCTTTCGCAGGCCAGCAAGGACAAACCCTATCGCCTGTTGACGCCGGAACTCGGGGAGCCACTCAGAGTGAATGATGCCACGCAACAATTTCGCGCGTGGTGGGAATAATGTTTAATCGAAGAGCAGAGGGGGAGAGCAGCATGACTATTTCCGCTCAGGTTATCGACACCATAGTCGAGTGGATCGACGACAACCTTCATCAGCCGTTGCGTATCGAGGATATTGCCCGCCATGCGGGTTATTCCAAATGGCACCTCCAGCGGCTGTTTATGCAGTATAAGGGCGAGAGTCTGGGGCGTTACATTCGGGAACGTAAGCTGCGCCTGGCGGCGCGGGATCTGCGTGAATCGGACGAAAAAGTTTACGATATTTGCCTGCGTTACGGCTTTGACTCCCAGCAGACATTTACCCGCGTCTTCACCCGCACCTTTAACCAGCCGCCCGGGGCTTACCGCAGGGATAACCCCAGCCGGGCACATTGAAGGCATCGAACCCAGGCCGGGTAGGGCGTAGCCGCTACCCGGCGTTTTTATTGGCACAATGCCGTATTGTCCGGTGGCGCAGCGCTTACCGGGTCAACAAAAAGCACTTTACCAGCTGTAGTTCACCGTCGCTGTTATCGTCCGGCCAATGCCGTAGAAGCATGCCGTATCGCTGGCGCAGGAAGCCACGTATTTGGTGTCGGCGATGTTATTGACGTTAAACTGCAGATTCGCCCCCTTCAGGCTGCTGTTCAACTCGCCCAGCTCATAGCTCACCATCGCGTCATACAGATCCACCGAAGGCACCTTAAAGGTGTTTTTCGCGTCGCCGTAGCTGGTGCCGATATAGCGCATGCCCACGCCAGCGGTCAGGCTCTTCAGCGGCCCGCCAGGCAGGGTGTAGCTGGCGAACGCCGATGCCATGTGCGCCGGAATACGCGCTGGCGTTTTGCCTTCGGTGCCAGCCACCGTCGTGCTCTCGGCTTTCGCGTCGGTGTAAGTGTACGAGCCAATCAGATTGATGGTGTCCATCAGCGTGGAGTGAACTTCTGCCTCAACGCCTTTCGAACGCACTTTGCCCGCATTCTCGAACCAGCCTTCGGTGCTGTTGTAGGTCGCCACGTTATCCTGGGTTAAATCGTACAGTGCTAGGGTCATCAGCGTGGTATCAACCGGCTGATATTTAAGGCCAATCTCCGTCTGCTCACCGGTGGTCGGTTTAAACGGCCCTACGCCCGGTGCCCGGTTGGTTTGCAGGTTCGGTTCAAACGAGGTGCTGTAGCTGATGTACGGCGACAGGCCAAAATCGAAGGCGTACAGCAGGCCGGTACGCCAGGTGAATTTACTGTCATTCTGCTGGGTGAAGCTGCTATCGGTGAAATCGTTAGTGCGTACTTCGCTCCAGTCATAGCGCCCGGATACCAGCCACTCCCAGTTATGCCAGCTCATCTGATCCTGCAAATACAGGCCCATCTGATCGAGGTTTTGCTGCTCGTTACTTGCGGTAGTAAAGCTGCTTTCATCCACATTCACGCCGTAGACCGGATTCATCCAGTCGAGGTTGTACTGCGAACCGCTCCCACGTTCCAGCAGCTGTTTATCTTTACTGGTTTTATAGTCGAATCCGCCGAGCAGCGTATGGCTCACTTGCCCGGTATCCATCAGGTATTCCAGCTGGTTATCCAGGCCAAACTCGTTGGTGGTGCGCTCTTCATGCTGGGCGCGGCGGGTCAATACCGAACTGTTGGCGGCGCTGGTGGCGTAAACAAGATAACGATACTTCTGCTTGATAGTGGCGTAACGTGCGTTCTGGCGGAAGATGAGGTTATCGGCGAACTGATGTTCCAGCTCGTAGCCGATCATCGTCTGCTCGCGCCAGGATTGATCGTAATCCGGGTCGCTGACGTTAAAGTCGCGCGGGATGTATTTGCCGTCGACGCTTTTCACCGTCCCGTACGCGGGCAGAAAGTTGCGGTATCCCGCGTCGGGATCTTTCTGGTAGCTGGTGAGCAGCGTAAAGCGGGTCTGATCGTTAGGATACCAGGTGATCGCTGGCGCAATCGCCATCCGCGTCTCTTTATAATCCTCCACCTGATTATGCTGGGTGCGGGCAATCCCGTTAACACGATACAGCACGCGGCCATCGTCGCTGAGCTTGCCGCCGAAATCAAACGCGCCCTCCGCGAGGTGGTTATTGCCGGTGCGGAACTGAATGTTGTGAATAGATTCAGAGGTCGGGCGCTTGCTGGTCATGCTGATTAATCCACCCGGATTGACCTGGCCAAACAGCACCGATGCCGGGCCACGAACCAGCTCCACGCGCTCCAGTAACCAGGGGTCAATCGTTCCCGTCTGTGACGAGGCGGTGGCACCGAAGCTCAGGCCGTCGAGGAATTTCGGCACATAGCTAAAGCCACGAACAAACACCTCATCGTTGCGGTTAGACGATCCGCGGTACTCGGTAAACACCCCCGCCGAATAGCGCAGCGCCTGCGAAACGGAGGTCACATCCTGCATGTCCATCTGATCCCGGGTGATCACCGATACCGACTGCGGCGTCCTCACGATCTCTGCACTGGTCTTGGTGGCAGAGAGCGTCTTCGTTGCCACAATCCCCTTCACAGGGGCGGTAGGATCTTCACTCGTCTCCTGCGTCACCGTCATGGTTTCTTCTCTATTTTCTGCCTGGGCCGCCACGCTGACCGTGGCCAGACTAAGAAGCCATGCCTGCATTATCTTATTATTTTTGAACATGTTTTCTTAACATCCTTGGTTGCTATCGCCATAAAACACCGGTTAATTCCTCTAGATGATATTGCAAACCATTACCATTTGCATTAGCGTTATTAACAAATTTCGTCGGGGAAAACGCGGTAATGAAGAGGGCATGGAGTGGATTGTTATTAGGGATAGTGACGCTGCCCGCGGTGGCGGTGACGTGCGAACATTCGTCCCTTCAGGGAGACATACAGGGAAAGTTTGATGCCAGCGGTGAAGTCTGTTTTATCCTGCCTGAGCTGAGTGAAAACTATGTTTCTGCCACGCTGAACGGCGTGACGGATGCTCGCCTGCTGGACGCGCAAAACCGCCGCATTCGCACGCTGGTTGAAAATGGCCCCGCCGACGGTGAACACACCTTGTTGTTTGCTCTGCCCGTGAAGCAAAACGCGTCTCTGGTGCTGCACGGCGAAGCTGGCAAACCCTGGCGTTTTCAATGGCGGATGAAAGAGACCTCTGCCTTACCACGCGTACAGATGCTGGAGCCTGAAAGCCCCACGTTGCAGGTGCTGGCAAAAACGGTTGCTGCCGGTGGGAATACTGATGCGTTCTGGCAGACGCAGATTCGGCAGGGAACGCCGATGGTGGAGCCGGTAGATGCCAGCCATAAGCGCGTCACCTTCCTGTGGCGCGGCGCGCGCGGCAACGTATTTATTCTCGGCTCGCCGGCGGGAGATCACGATCCGCTGTTCCGTCTGGGCAAAAGCGACGTCTGGTTTCGCAGTTACGTCGTGCCCGCCGATACGGTGATGCAGTACAAGCTCGCGCCTGATGTCCCCGTGATTGACGGCTCGGCGCGGGATCAACGACGGGCGATCCTGGTGAGCGCCCAGGCCGATCCGCTCAACCCGAACACCTTTGGTGAACAGAAGGCCGATCGCTGGAACCGCTATTCTCTGCTCGATCTCAGCCCGGCACGTTACTGCTCGGTGCAGGCCGCCGCGCAGCCGCTGGTGAGCGGCACCCTGACCCGCCAGATGCTGAGCAGCAAAATCCTCGGCAATTCCCGGGAAGTGATGCTTTACAAGCCGCGCGGCGCTCAACCCGCCCGCTGGACGTTAATCCTGTTTGATGGACAGATCTATCAGGATGACTACCATTTCGCTAACGTGCTGGATGGCCTGATCGCCCGCCATCATCTGCCGCCGGTCAATGTCGTGTTTATCGACAGCCTCGATCACGCCCGACGCAGTAAAGAGCTGCCGCCGAACCCGGCTTTCGCCGATTTTATGGCGCATGAACTGTTGCCGTGGTTGCGCGGGCAGGGCGTGGCGATGCAGCGGCAGAAAACGGTGCTGGCGGGTTCAAGCTACGGGGGGATCGCCTCCTCATGGGTGGCGCTGCGCTACCCGCGACTGTTTGGCAATGTGTTGAGTCTTTCTGGCTCTTACTGGTGGGCGCCGAAAGGTGAAGCCCCAGGCTGGCTGACGCGGCAGTATCAACAGTCGCCGCAGTATCCGGTGCGCTTCTGGCTGCAGGCCGGGAAGTTTGAAACCACGGGGCCGGGTGGGGGGATCTATCGCACCACGCAGGATTTCGAACAGGTGCTACGGGAGAAAGGCTATCGCGTCAGTTTCCACCCGTGGTCGAGCGGCCACGACTACGCGGCCTGGTGTGAAGCGCTGATCCACGGGATGCGTGATTTCATGGGCTTACGACGCCAGTGAAAACCAACGGCGCCAGATAAAGCGCAGGATAAAGAACTCAACGGCACCGAGGACTAAAAACCACAGGCAGAATAAAATGGTGTAAAGCTGGTTCAAATCGACCATGTGAAAGGTCTGAACCAGCTTTTGCGCCAGCACCAGCCCAAGGGACGGCGCAGGTAACAGCAGGCAGGACAGCAGGGCCATCAATAAAATGCCCCCCGCAGTAAGCAGCGATTCTAACGGGTGTTTCATGATTATGTTAATCGTCAGTTAAAAATAACATTGTCACGGATAGGGCTTCGTAAAGCAATATCAACCGTAAAGCAGGCGGGCGATAAATAATCGCCCGTTTATTCGCTATTATTTACCCTCATCATGTCCATTAATTCAATTAACCTGCGTTAATGTAAATTATTGTCACCCTCCGGCTAATAATCTTACAAAGGTATAAGTGCTATATCCAATTAACGTTGCAATAACAATGGCAGCGATAATATATAACGCCAGACGCCGACCGCGATAAATACCAAACATGCTTATCCCTCGTTTAGTTTAGGTTTAAAAATAATTTGTAAAAATCACTGTAACGAAATGAAACGTTCTCTGTTTAATGCCATCGACAGAAATAATAGTGCGTTAAATTAATTGCCGTGACAACCCATTAAATTAACGCTCACGATTTTTAAAAGCAGACATGGAATTCAGGCTTTTGCTCACCGCAAACTGAAGGAGCTGAAATATGACCAAAATGCATCACCCCCACACGCCCCCGTCCAGCCAGGACCGCGCCCCGACGCACGCTTATCAGCAGACCGTCGAGCAGACCCTTGCCGCACAGCGCAGCACCATGGCCGGACTGAGCCGCGCAGAGGTGCAGGCGCGCCTGCAGCAGCATGGCCCGAATGCTCTGCCGGCAAAAAAAGCCAGACCCGCATGGCTGCGTTTTCTGGCCCATTTTAACGATGTCTTAATTTACGTATTGCTGGCCGCCGCGGTTTTAACCGCAATAATGGGCCACTGGGTGGATACGCTGGTTATTCTGGGCGTGGCGGTGATTAATGCTTTAATTGGTCATATTCAGGAGAGCAACGCCGAAAAATCCCTGAGCAGCATTCGAAATATGCTCGCCAGCGATGCGCGCGTTATTCGTGAAGGCGTTCACGAAACAATACCTACAACTGAAATAGTTCCCGGGGATATTATTGTATTACGCGCTGGCGATCGTATTCCCGCGGATATGCGAGTGATTGAAGCGCATAATTTACGTGTGGAAGAGGCGATCCTCACCGGCGAATCCACGGTGGTTGATAAACATATTCAGCCGTTAACCGGAGAATTAACCCTCGGCGACCGGACCAATCTGCTGTTTTCCGGCACCACCGTCAGCGCGGGCGGTGGCATGGGCGTGGTGATTGCTACCGGCCAGGAAACGGAACTGGGCCACATCAATCAGATGATGGACGGGATTGAAAAACACCGCACCCCGCTGCTGGTGCAGATGGACAAGCTCGGCAAAGCCATCTTCGGGCTGATCATGGCGATGATGGCCGCGCTCTTTGTCTTCAGCCTGCTGCTGCGCGACATGCCGCTCGGCGAACTGCTGCTGTCGTTGATTAGCCTGGCGGTGGCGGCGGTGCCCGAAGGTCTGCCTGCTATCATCTCGATTATCCTGTCGCTGGGCGTACAGGCGATGGCGCGTCAGCGGGCAATCATCCGCAAGCTGCCTACCGTGGAAACCTTAGGGGCGATGACCGTAGTGTGCTCGGATAAAACCGGCACCCTGACCATGAACGAGATGACCGTTAAGGCGATCATCACCGCCGACAGCTGCTATCGCGTTGAGGGCGACAGCTATGCCCCGGAAGGCAAGATCTGCCTTGAGGGCAGCGACGAGCCGGTGCAGATCCAGCCGGGCACCGTACTGGAGCAGTATCTGCGCACCGTCGATTTGTGTAACGACAGCCAGATGATTCAGGACGAGCGCGGCCTGTGGGGGATCACCGGCGGGCCAACCGAAGGCGCGCTGAAGGTGCTGGCGGCGAAAGCCCACCTTGCACCGGTGATGACTACGCTTATCAACAAAATCCCGTTCGACTCGCAGTACAAGTATATGAGTACCCATTACCAGATCGGTAGCGAGGAGCAGATCCTGATCACCGGCGCGCCGGACGTGATTTTTGCCCTCTGTGCAGAGCAGCAGACCCGTAACGGTCCCGAAGCCTTTAACCGCGCCTACTGGGAAGCGGAGATGGAGCGCTATGCCCGTCAGGGGCTGCGCATGGTGGCCGCGGCGTTCAAACCGGCTCAGGAGGGGCAGGCGCTGACTCATGATGTGCTGAACCACGGCCTGATCTTCCTCGGCATCGCCGGGATGATGGATCCGCCGCGCCCGGAGGCGATCGACGCTATTCACGCCTGCCAGCAGGCCGGGATCCGCGTGAAGATGATCACCGGGGATCACCCGCAGACGGCGATGAGCATCGGGCAGATGCTGGGGATCACCAACAGCGCCCAGGCGGTAACCGGCTATCAGCTGGAGCACATGGACGATGGCGAACTGGCGAAAGCGGCGGTGGAGTATGACATCTTCGCTCGCACCAGCCCGGAGCATAAGCTGCGTCTGGTGAAGGCCTTGCAGGAGCAGGGCGAGATCGTCGGCATGACCGGCGACGGTGTAAACGACGCACCGGCCCTGCGCCAGGCAGACGTGGGCATCGCCATGGGCATCAAAGGGACCGAAGTGACCAAAGAGGCCGCCGACATGGTGCTGACGGACGATAACTTCGCCACCATCGCCAGCGCGGTAAAAGAGGGGCGTCGCGTCTACGACAACCTGAAGAAGACCATTCTGTTCATCATGCCGACTAACCTCGCGCAGGGTCTGCTGATTGTGATTGCCCTGCTGGCCGGGAACATCATTCCGCTGACGCCGGTGCTGATCCTGTGGATGAACATGGCCACGTCCGCCACGCTCTCCTTCGGCCTGGCCTTTGAAGCCGCCGAGCGCAACATCATGCGCCGTCCGCCGCGTCAGACCGGCCAGCACGTGATGGATGCTTACGCCGTATGGCGTGTGGCCTTCGTCGGCACCCTGATTGCCGTTGCCGCCTTTGCGCTGGAAGCCTGGCTGGCCCCGCGCGGCCACAGCGCCGAGTTCATCCGCACCGTGCTGCTGCAGATGCTGGTCTGTGCGCAGTGGGTCTACATGATTAACTGCCGCAACACCGAAGGCTTCTCCCTTAATCGCGGCCTGCTGGCGAACAAGGGGATCTGGCTGGTCACCGGCGTGCTGCTCCTGCTGCAGCTGGCGATTATCTACCTGCCGTTTATGCAGATGCTGTTTGGCACCGAAGCCCTGCCGCTGCGCTACTGGGGTGTCACCTTGGGTATGGCGAGCGCGATGTTCTTCATCGTCGAGATCGAGAAGCGACTGACCCGCAGGTTCCGTAAGGCTGCATAACTGAAAACGTAAAACCTTACCCCTCACCCTAACCCTCTCCCCATAGGGGAGAGGGAACAGTCCGGCACTCTCCCTCCACCTGTTTGGAGTGGGAACCGCTCGGCACTCTCCCTCCACCTGTGGGGAGAGGGAGCTGCTCGGTTTTCTCCCTCCACCTGTGGGGAGAGGGAACCGCCCGGTTTTCTTCCTCCACTTGTGGGGAGAGGGAACCGCCCGGTTTTCTCCCTCCACCTGCGGAGAGAGGGAACCGCCCGGTTTTCTCCCGCCACCTGAGGGAAGAGAGGACGGCTCGGTTTTCTCCCCCCACCTGCGGGAAGAGAGGACGGCTCGGTTTTCTCCCCCCACCTGCGGGGAGAGAGGACGGCCCGGTTTTCTCCCTCGCCCCTTTGGGGAGAGGGCCGGGGTGAGGGGAAAAACACACTGAGGTACACCCATGAAACTCCCGCTCCTGTTCGTGCTTCTCGCCAGCACCCTGCAATCCGCATTTGCCGCCGCCATTCCCGTGCGCGTCGCTACCGTGGAGCAGACCGCCCATGCCGCCGAGCGCCAGATCCCCGGGCGCATTGAAGCCATTCACACCGTTGAGCTGCGCGCCCGCGCGGAGGGCGCCATTACCAAAATCAATTTTCGCGACGGACAGTATGTGAAAAAAGGCGACCTGCTGTTCGAGCTGGACGACGCCGAGCCGCGTGCCGCCGTGCGGCTGGCACAGGCCGAAGTGCAAAGCGCCGAAGCCACCCTGCGCCAGGCGCAGCAGCAGCTTTCCCGCTTCGAAAGTCTGGGCAGCAATAACGCCATCAGCCGCCACGACGTGGATAACGCCCGCATGCAGCGCGACGTTGCCCGCGCCGCGCTGGAGCAGGCGAAAGCCCGGCTGGAAACCCGCCATGTCACGCTGGGGTACACGCGCATCACATCACCCATCGATGGCCGCGTGGGCCACAGCCGCTTTCACGTGGGCAGCCTCGTGAATCCCTCAAGCGGCGTGCTGGTGGACGTGGTACAGCTTGACCCGATCCGCATCGCCTTTGCGCTGGAAGAGGGGGCGTTTGCCACCAAGGTCGGACAGCATGCGGATATCAGTGCCCTGAAAAAGGCCTGGCAGGCGCTGATAGACAGCAACGGCCAGCGCATCAGCGGTGAACTGACGTCCGTGGATAACCGCATCGATCCGCGCACCGCCAGCGTGATGCTGCGTGCCGAGTTTGCGAATCCGCGCCATCAGCTGCTGCCCGGCGGGAATGTGAATGTCTTTCTGCGCCCGGCAAGCGAGCAGCCGGTGCTGACCCTGCCCGCCGCGGCGGTGCAGCAAAACGGCGACGGATTCTATGCCTGGGTGGTTAACGCCGACGGCAAAGCAGAAATGCGTCCGCTGGCCGTCGCCGGGCAAATTGGCCAGCAGTTCCGGATCGCGTCCGGCGTCACTTCCGGCGAGCGAGCGATCACCGACGGCGCGCAGCGCGTGCAGCCGGGCGCGGCCGTTCAGATTCTCAATTAAGGAGCCATCATGCTGACGTTTTTCATCAAACGCCCGCGCTTCGCGATGGTGATTGCCCTGGTGATAACCCTGTTGGGGGCCATCGCGCTGAGAATTATTCCGGTAGAGCAGTATCCGCAGATCACGCCCCCGGTGGTGAATGTCAGTGCGTCCTGGCCGGGAGCCAGCTCGGCTGACGTGGCGGAGGCCATCGCCACACCGCTGGAGACCCAGCTTAACGGCGTGGATCATATGCTCTATATGGAGTCCACCAGTTCCGACGAGGGCACCTACAGCCTGAATATCACCTTTGCGGCGGGCACCGACCCGGATCTGGCTGCCATCGATGTGCAAAACCGCGTGGCACAGGCCGTGGCGCAACTCCCCGCCGAGGCAAAGCAAAATGGCGTACAGGTGCGCAAGCGCGCCACCAACCTGATGATGGGGGTAAGTCTTTACTCTCCGGACAACACCCACACGCCGCTGTTGGTCAGCAACTACGCCAGCACCCATGTGCGTGAGGCGCTGTCGCGTTTGCCGGGCGTGGGGCAGGTGCAGTTGTTTGGCGCACGGGACTACAGCATGCGCATCTGGCTGCGACCGGATCGCATGAACGCCCTCAACGTGACCACCGACGACGTGGCGCAGGCGCTGCGCGAGCAGAACGTGCAGGGGGCGGCAGGCCAGGTGGGCACGCCGCCAGTGTTTAACGGCCAACAGCAGACCCTGACCATCAACGGGCTGGGGCGTTTAAATCAGGCGGAAGACTTTGCCGATATCATTATCCGCGTCGGTGAGATGGGCCAATTGGTGCGCCTGAAAGATGTCGCCCGCATCGAACTCGGCTCGCGCAGCTACAGCGCGGGCGCACAGCTGAACGGGCATGACTCCGCCTATCTCGCCATCTACCCCACGCCGTCCGCCAACGCCCTGCGGGTGGCCGATGCGGTGCGTACTGAGCTGGAGCATCTCTCGACGCGCTTCCCGGACGACCTGGTCTACGAAGTCAAATTCGATACCACGCAGTTTGTTGCCGCGACCATCAAAGAGATTGGCGTTTCGCTGGCGTTAACCCTGCTGGCCGTGGTGGTGGTGGTCTCCCTGTTCCTGCAGAGCTGGCGCGCCACGCTGATTGTCGCGCTGGCGATCCCGGTGTCGCTGGTGGGCACGTTTGCCGTGCTCTATACGCTCGGCTACTCCGCCAACACACTGAGCCTGTTCGCCCTTATTCTGGCGCTGACCATGGTGGTGGATGACGCCATCGTGGTGGTGGAGAGTGTTGAAACGCTGATGGCGGAAGGGCAGAGCCGCACGGCGGCGACCGCGCAGGCGCTGCGCCAGATTGCCGGGCCGGTGATTGCCACCACCCTGGTGCTGCTGGCGGTGTTTATCCCGGTGGCGCTGCTGCCGGGGATTGTCGGGGAGCTGTACCGCCAGTTTGCGGTGACGCTCTCGACCGCCGTCACGCTCTCAAGCCTGGTGGCGCTGACTCTGACGCCTGCTCTGTGCGCGATGCTGCTGCGCCCGCGCCCTGCGCGCCCGGCGGCAGTCTACCGTGCCTTCAACCGCGGGCTGGATGCCACGCGCAACTTTTACATTCGAATCCTGAGTCTGTTTACCCTGCGCCCGTGGCTGGCGCTGCTGGCAACCGCAGGCGCTGCCGTCGTGGTGGCGTTCAGCTTTATGTCGATGCCAAAAGGCTTCCTGCCCCAGGAGGATCAGGGTTACTTCTTTGCCAGCGTTCAGTTGCCGGAGTCAGCCTCGCTGGAACGCACCGAAGCGGTGATGGCGACGGCCCGGGCGCTGATTGCTCAAAATCCGGCGGTGGAAGACGTGATTCAGGTCTCCGGGTTTAACATTCTCAACGGCACCAGCGCCTCCAACGGCGGGTTTATCTCCGTGATGCTGAAGGACTGGAGCGAGCGTCCAACCCTGGACGAAGTGATGGGCACGCTTCAGCGCCAGCTGCTGGCGTTGCCGGAAGCGACCATCATGACCTTCGCGCCGCCGACGCTACCGGGGCTGGGGAACGCCTCAGGTTTCGACCTGCGCATTCAGGCCCAGGCAGGACAAAGCCCGGTGGAGCTGGAGCGCGTCACCCGCCAGGTGCTGGCAAAAGCCAACCAGCATCCGCAACTGAGCCGGGTGTTCACCACCTGGAGCAGCAACGTGCCACAGTTGACGCTGACCGTCGATCGCGAGCGTGCCGCCCGTCTTGATGTGCCCGTCTCCCGCATCTTCAGCAGCCTGCAGACCGCCTTTGGCGGCACGCGTGCCGGGGACTTCAGCGTTAACAACCGCGTCTACCACGTGGTCATGCAAAACGAGATGCAGTGGCGCGAGCGGGCGGAGCAAATCAGCGAGCTGTTCGTGCGCAGCAATAACGGCGAGCGGGTACGCCTGAGTAACCTCGTGACCATCACCCCCACCGTTGGCGCACCTTTCCTGCAGCAGTACAACCAGTTCCCGTCCGTGTCGGTAAGCGGTTCGGCAGCAGAAGGGGTAAGCAGCAGCACGGCGATGGCAGTGATGGGTGAGATTCTGGCGCAGAACCTGCCAGCCGGTTATGACTACGCCTGGAGCGGTATGTCGTATCAGGAGCAGCAGACCGGGAACCAGGCGATCTGGATTGTGCTGGCGGCGGTGGTCATGGCGTGGCTGTTTCTTGTCGCCCAGTACGAGAGCTGGACATTACCGGCAAGCGTAATGCTTTCGGTGCTGTTCGCCATCGGCGGGGCGCTGGTATGGCTGTGGGCGGCCGGGTACGCCAACGACGTTTACGTGCAGATCGGCCTGGTGTTGTTAATCGCCCTTGCCGCGAAGAACGCAATTCTTATCGTTGAGTTTGCCCGTGCGCAGCGCATGGCGGGTAGGGCGATAGTGGATGCCGCGAGGGAAGGGGCCTCCCGTCGCTTCCGGGCGGTGATGATGACCGCAGTATCGTTCATTATCGGGGTATTACCGATGATGCTGGCGACCGGGGCGGGCGCCCAGAGTCGTCGCATCATCGGCACCACGGTGTTCAGCGGCATGCTGGTCGCCACCGTGGTGGGGATAGTCTTTATCCCGGCGCTGTTTGTGCTGTTCCAACGCCTGCGCGAGTGGGGGCATCGGCTTACGGGCTAGTGGCCCACAGCTCGGCATGTTTTTGCACCAGGGAGATGAGCGAGCCACCGTCTGCGATAAAGTCCCGCATGCGCTGCGCCTCGCTCTTGCCCTGTTTGAGCATCAGGGTAATTTCCTGAATCGCACTCGATGCCCCCAGCTTCTCCGCAGACGGCGCGACTTGCTCCAGCAGCCAGGTGAGATCTTCGGCGATGGTTTTCTGCTCCCCGGTATGCACGTCCGTCAGGATCCCGTCCAGTCCGTAACGACAGGCCTGAAAACGGTTAAAACGGTACAGCAGAAAATCTTTTTCCTGATGCTTATAGGGGCGTGTGGTCAGCAGCCAGTGCGACGTGGCCTGGATCAGCCCGGCGATATTAATGGCATGGGCGAGGGTGAGCGGCGTATCCATCACCCGCACCTCCACCGTGCCAAAATGGGGGCTGGGGCGAATGTCCCAGTGCAGATCTTTAATGCTGTCGATCATGCTGGTGTGGCTCAGGCGACGGAACAGCCCTTCGAACTCCTGCCAGCTGTTGACCCACGGCATCAGGCCGTTGTCCGGGAAACCGGAGAAGATATTGAGCCGCGATGAGGCAAACTTCGTGTCGGTGCCCTGCATATAGGGTGAACTGGCCGCCAGGGCGATAAAGTGCGGCACAAAGCGCGACAGGCCGTGCAGCAGGTAGATGGCCTCATCGCCGGTGCGACATCCCACATGGACGTGCTGGCCGAACACCGTCGCCTGCAAAATCAGATAACCAAAGCGCTCCAGCGTCACGTTATAGCGCTCGTCTTCGCACACCTGCTGACGCTGCCATTTCTGAAACGGATGGGTGCCGCCGCCGCAAATCTGGATATGGTGCTTCGCCGCTGCGCGCAGAATGCTCTGCTGCATGGCGGAGAACTGCGCTGCCACCTGGTCGATGTTGTGGCACACGCCGGTCGCGATCTCGAGCATGCTTTCGGTGATATCGTGCTTCACCTCACCAGCTTTAATGTCATTTTTCACGGCGTCGATCAGGGCAGAGGAGTCCTGGCTTAAATCGTAGCCCGGCGGGTTAACCACCTGCAGTTCGAGTTCAACGCCAAGGGTGAAAGGTTCAGAGGAATGAAAGTCGGGTAAAGGCATAGCGCACTCCGTTGTCTGTTATCAGATGAGTATAGACAACGGGTGACGTTCACCTTTTCCCCATAGCAACGAAACCCGACCGGGTTCAAAAGCTAATCATATTGACGTTTCAGCGGCCTTATCGTTATTAATATCGCCCTGATTATTAACACTACGGAGTAAGCGATGGTCTCATTTCGTCCGCTGACAGAAGATGAGTATCCTGCTTATCTTGACTATTTTATTCACGATTATGCCGATGAGATCGGGTCAAACTACGGGCTCTCTCAACCTGATTCGCTTGCCAGAGCAAAGCAGGAAATCGCCGAAATGCTTCCTGAGGGCGTGAATACGCATGGACACGTTTTATGCTCGCTTGTTGCGCCGATAGATGAGACCAACAGGCCGGTCGGTTATCTCTGGTACAAACCCGATACGATGATGCGTTCAGTGTTTATCTATGATTTTCATATTTTCACAGCCTGTCAGGGGCAGGGGCTGGGTAAACAGACGCTTCGCGATTTGGAAGCGCATCTGCGCGAGCAGGGTTTCAAGGAGATCAGACTGCGTGTGGCAGGTGATAATGCCCGTGCCCGGCATCTCTACGAGACCAGCGGTTTTGGGGTTACGGGCGTCAACATGAGCAAGTCTATTGTGGGTCTCGCGGAAAAAAGGACCTGAGGATGCTATTATCCAGGCAGTAACCGACATCCTGAGGATAACGCATGAGCAACGACGTACCGATTAAATATTATGACATCGTGGATGAGTACACGACGGAAGCCGCAACGCCGGTGAGCGAAGCAGAACGCGATCCCCTGGCGCTCTATTTCCAGCTGTTGATCACCCGTCTGATGAATAACGAAGAGATCAGCGAAGAGGCGCAGACTGAGATGGCAGTCGAAGCGGGTATCGACACGAAGCGCATCGATGATATCGCCAATTTCCTCAATCAGTGGGGTAATGAGTAGTTCCTGCATGAAAGGCATAGTCTGTGCAGGCGTTGTGCTTTACACTGCGCGCGGCAAAAATTGAGTTGGTAAACGATTAATCAGGTGGTAAAGGCGATGAACGGAACAATCACGACGTGGTTTGCAGATAAGGGTTTTGGATTTATCAAAGATGAAAACGGCGATAACCGCTATTTTCACGTGATTAAGGTCGCCAACCCTGATCTGATTAAGAAAGATGCCGCAGTGACGTTTGAACCCACCACCAACAACAAGGGTTTGTCAGCGTTTGCGGTAAAAGTCATACCGGAAAGCAAATACATCTTCCTTGATGGCGAGCGTCATAAAATCACCGCCATCAAGTCGTACCTGGTGTACCGCGAAGAAGAGCCTGCCGAAGCCCGGATTGATAAAGAAAACGGGGTGCTGACGGTGAAGAGCCTGATGGGCAATATCGCCCCGAAATCAACCGCGAAAGCCGGGGAGATGCGTTCGGTGAAAAAGCTGGCGATCACCACTTTCTCGGGCAGAACGTTCATCTTCTCTGAAGATGAGATCGACATCGATGCCACGGTGAAACAGCTGCAGAACCTGAAGTAATCTGCCGCCTGCCGGGTAGCGTTACCCGGCCTGAGAAAGTGCGGCCTGATGCTCTCACCCCGTCGCACTCACCGGGTGCGCGAACCCTAAAAACGGCGACCAGGTCGCCGTTTTGCTTTTATCTTCCAGCCCGCGTAAGCGCCGCAAGGCTTTGCCACTACTTCATCCGATGTTCACCCGCGTTTAAGGCTTCGCGGTCAAAGAAACGCGCGATCGCGCCACCCGCCATAAACGCGGCCCGGTCTGACATATGGGCAATCACATCCGCGTCATGGCTAACCAGCAGATAGGTTATTCCGTGCTGCTGTTTCAGGCGATTCAGCAGGTTAAGGATCTCCGCCTGCACCGACATATCCAGCGCCGAAGTGGGTTCATCCAGCAGCAGAAGCTGAGGGCGTAACAGCAGCGCCCGGGCAATCGCCACGCGCTGACGTTGTCCGCCGGAGAGCTGGTGGGGATAGCGCTTGCCCGCGTCGGCGGTCAGCCCCACCTGCTGCAGCGCCTCCGCCACCTTTTCTGCGATCTGCGTTTCACCGTGGATCTGTAACGGCTCCCCCAGGGTGCGTGACAGGGTGTGGTTCGGATGCAGCGAGGCCCAGGGGTCCTGAAAGACCATCTGCACGTTGCGCCGCAGCGCGCCGGTAAAGCGCATCCCGGGCTGGAGCCGGTCGCCCAGCACCTGAATGTTGCCGTGCCACTGGCGCTGCAGCCCGGCCAGCACCCGCAGAATGGTCGATTTTCCGCAGCCCGATTCACCAATCAGGCTGAAGGTTTCGCCTGGCTCAATCGCAAAGCTGGCCGCAGAGACCGCCGTTTTCTCACCGAAAGTCACCTGAAGCTGTTCTACATTAACGAGTGCCATGAGGTGTCTCCTTCCACGGCTGAGTGCGGTCGAGCGTCGGCAGCATCTGCCCGAAAGTGCTGGCATCAGGGCGGCAGGTCCACAGCGTCTGCGTATAGGGATGGGTGGCCTGGGAAAGCTGACTCGCCGCCATCTCATCCACCTTCTCCCCCTGATACATCACCAGCACGCGGTCGCAATGTTCCGCTACCAGCGGCAGATCGTGGCTAATCAGCAGCATCGCCATCTGGCGTTGCGCGCACTGCTCTACCAGCAGCTCAAGGATTTGATTCCGCAAGCGTGCATCAAGCGCAGAGGTCGGTTCATCGGCAATCAGCACCCGTGGGTTGTTGATAAGCGCGATGGCGATCATCACCCGCTGGCCCATACCGCCAGAGAGCTCCCCCGGATAGCGGCTCAGCACCGCGTCGGTCAGACCCACAGCGTGAATCATCTCGCGGATGCGTGCCACACGCTCCCGGCGCGGCAGCGACTGGTGCAGGGTTAATGCTTCATCCAGCTGCGCCTGCACGTTTTTCACCGGGTTGAGGGCGTAGCGCGGATCCTGAAGCACCATCGCAATCTCATTGCCGCGCAACTGTCGCCAGCCGCGTGGCGACAGGGTGGTAAGGTCGTGCCCCAGCACAGTGAGCTGTTGTGCGCTGACCCGGCCTGGCGTTCGCACCAGCCCCATCAGCGCCCGGGCGGTCATCGACTTGCCCGAGCCGGACTCCCCGACCACCGCCAGGCGTTCATTGCCCAGGGTAAAGCTGACGTTGTTGACGACCCGTGCGGCGGGATAATCAATCGTCAGGGAATCGACAATAATGCGTGGTTCAGTCATGTTGTGGCTCCAGCACGTCGCGCAGGCCGTCGCCCAGCAGATTAAAGGCCAGGCTGGCAATCAGGATCGCCCCGCCCGGAATGGCGGCAATCCACCACTGATCGAAAATGACCTGCATCCCGTCCGCGATCATCGCCCCCCATTCAGCCATCGGTGGACGCGCGCCCAGACCGAGGAAGCCCAGCCCGGCCGCTGCGAGGATAATTCCCGCCAGATCGAGCGCCAGCCGCACAATGGCCGAGGGCAGGCACAGCGGCAGAATGTGCCCCAGCAGCAGGCGAAAACCACGAATGCCCATCATCTCGGCGGCGGCCAGATAGTCGCTGTGACGCAGGCGCTGGATCTCGCTGCGCGCCTGACGAGCGTAAGCGGGCCAGGTGGTTAACGCCAGCGCCAGCGCGCCGTTAACCAGCCCCGGGCCGAGCATGGCGACAAAAGCAAAGGCGAGGATCAGCCGCGGCATCGACATCACCACGTCGGTGAAGCGCATCAGCACCCGCTCCAGCCAGCCGCCGTAGTAGCCGGACAAAATCCCCACCAGCAGGCCCGCGGGCAAGGTAATGACCGTCACTAAGGCCACCAGCCCCAGCGCCGGTCGGCTACCGTAGATCAGCCTCGAGAGCAGGTCGCGCCCGTAGCTGTCGGTGCCAAGCCAGTGTTGGGCATTCGGGGGTTGCAGACGGGCGGCAGCGTCCTGCCAGTTCGGATCCAGCGGAGCCAGCCACGGAGCGAACAGCGCCACCAGCAGCAGCAGGGTAATAATGATTAACCCACAAAATGCCGCTGGCGAGCGGCGCAGACGACGCAAAAACAGATAAAACGGCATCAGCGCACCCTCGGGTCAGTGAACCGCACCAGCAGGTCGGTCAGGTTATTAATCAGCACGAAACAGACGCCGATCAGCAGCGTCCCGCCCATGATGGCGGTGGTATCCCCTGCGAACAGGGCGGTCGTGAGGTAACGACCAATCCCCGGCCACGAGAACACGGTCTCCGTTAACACCGCCCCTTCCAGCATGCTGGTGTAGGCCAGCGCAATCACGGTGAACAGGGTGCTGCGAATATTGGGCAGCACGTGGCGCAGCAGGATGGTCATTTCGCCCGCCCCTTTGGCGCGTGCCAGCAGGATGTACTCTTTATTCATCTCACTCAGGCACGCCGAGCGGGTCAGGCGGGTGATGCTCGCCAGTGAATAGTAGGCCAGGAGCAGCACCGGCAGCACCAGATGGCTGGCGGCATTTTTGAAGGCCGCCATGTCGCCGGAAAGCCAGGTGTCGATCAGCGCAAATCCGCTGCGCGGTTCGACGGTGTATTGCCAGATATCATCCAGCCGACCTGGCCCGGCGCTCCACTGCAGCTTCGCGTAGAACAGCGCCAGCATCAGCAGCCCGAGCCAGAAAATGGGCACCGAGTTACCGAGCAGGGTAAGCGTGCGGATAACCATATCGAGCGGCGAACCGGCGTACCGGGCGCACAGCACCCCCGCCATGACTCCCAGCAGGGAACCGAGAATTAACGCCAGAGTAGCCAGCTCAAGGGTCGCCGGGAAGGCGTGCAGTAGGTCCTGGAGTACCGGTTGCCCGGTGGCGCTGGCGGTGCCGAGATCGCCGTGCACAAGATCAACCAGATAATGCCAGAACTGCACCGGCAGCGGCTGATCCAGCCCAAGCTGGTGGCGAACCTGATCGTAGGTGGACTGGCTGGCGTGATCGCCAACGATCTGCAAAACGCGATCGACCGGCGAGAGCGCGGAGAGCGCAAAGGTCACGAGCAAAAGCCCGAGCAGCGTGAGGAACAGGGTCAGCAGGCCCTGTAAAACGCGTGCTACGTGGGTAGAAAGAGGAGGCATGGGAAAATCGTTATTCCTGAATGAGAGCACGGACTTCCCCTCTCCCCAGGGGGAGAGGGGGAAAACTTACTTCGTTACGCGGTCGTACCAGACCATATCCGCATTCAGCCCCTGCTGATAACCCTTCACGTTATCGCGCACCACGATCTGGGTTTTGCCCTGATCGACAAACACGTACGGCGATGTGTGCTGCAGCTGCTCCTGCATCTGCTTATAAAGGTCGAGGCGTTTGGCTGGATCCGGCTCGGCTACCGCCGCCAGCGTGGCTTTGTTCAGCTCCGGGATCTGCCAGCCGTTAAGCCCGGCCACGGTGCTGGATTTGCCGTCGTTCCAGGCGAAGGCGCTGGCATTGGAGTGCGCATCAAAATAATCCGGGATCCACAGACGGATGGCGGCCTGGTGCTGTTTAGCGCGCACGCGGGCATAGACCTGGCTGCCCGCAGCTGGCAGCAGATCAACCTTCACGCCGCCCTGGGCAAAGCTCGCCTGCATTGACTGGGCGATGGTGATAAACGGCGGTTTGTTCTCTACGTCCAGCGTGAAGTGGGCGTCTTTGATACCCGCTTTGGCCAGAATCTCTTTCGCTTTTGCGGGATCAAATCTGAACGGATTGTTCTCCAGCGCGCCCGGCAGGCCTACCGGCAGGAAGCTCTGGTGGACAAAATACTGGCCTTTCAGCAGATCTTTGGTGATGCCTTCATAATCCACCAGCCAGCGTGACGCTTCCCAGAAGGCCGGATTATTCAGCAGCGGGTTGGCGCTGTTCCCGGCGTTAAACACCAGGTAGTTCTGCTCCGCAGAGGGGATGCTCAAGACGCTGACGCCCGGCTTGCCGGTGAGGGCACCCACCTGGTCGGCACCGAGATCGCGGGCGACATCGGCATCACCCTGCTCAATCAGCAGGCGACGGGAGGCGGGATCCGGCACATTTTTGATAATGATGTTTTTCAGCTTCGGCGCGCCGCCCGGTGCACTGGCGTTGGCTTCTAACACGATGGCCTGATGCGGCTGATAGACGCGCATTTTATACGCGCCGCTGCCCGCTGAGTGCATCTTCAGCCATGCGTTGCCCAGATCATCACCTTTTACGTTCGCCGTGACTAACTTCTCGTCCACGATGGAAGCGATTGGCGTAGAGAGGATGTTCAGCGCAACGGACGGGCTGACGTCTGCCGTCCAGTGCAGCTGCAGGGTGTGGTCATCCACCTTTTTCAACTGGCTGGCGATGTTGCCCGGCTCCCAGCCCAGCACGTTAAGAATAAAGGCCGGAGACTTGTTCAGAGTGATGGCGCGGGTATACGAGAAGATGACATCTTCCGGGCGCAGCGGGTTGCCGGAGGCAAATTTCGCATCCGGTTTTAGCTTAATGGTCAGGGTTTTTGTGGCCGCATCTGCTTCCCAGCTTTCGGCCAGAATCGGGGTTATTTTTTCCGGGTTGTCGCGGTCCGGCTGCACCAGACGTTGATACAGGCTCGGCACGGTCTGGATGCTGGAAAGCTCATTGGCTTCTGCCGGATCGAGGCTCACGATGTCATCAAGACCCTGAGCAACCACCAGCGTATCCGGTGGCGTAGCGGCATGGACGGTTGCTGACAGCGCAGCCAGCACCAGTAACGGCAGTACTTTTTTTGTCATAGTGATCCCTGAACGTCTTGTTTTTGATTGTTTTATAGACCGTTACGTTAGGGGGGCAAGCTGAATTTAGGAAAGTCTTAATTCTGCTTAGCTTATTACCATAGCGCATAACGAATTATTTATGGTTATTAGTAAAGGCAGCGTTACTGTTAAGCAGGCAATCCTGTATTGTAAAAATAACAATCTGTTAACAATAAAAAGGGGTAGAGCGTGCCGGAAATCAATAGCTGGGGTCAAACCGTTAACGATCCTGTTCCCGACTGGCAAGGGGCCAGCGTATTAGAGCGTGGCGTGCTGGAAGGGCGGTTTTGTCGTCTTGAGCCGCTGGATGCGGCACAGCATGGGGTGGATCTGTTTGACGCCTACGCCCTGGGCGATGACAGCGACTGGACCTGGCTTGCCAGTAATCAGCCTGCCAGCATAGAAGCCACCGTCGACTGGTTGCAGGGCAAAGTGCAGGATGAAGCACTGGTGCCCTTTGCGGTGATCGATCGCCACAGCGAGCGCGCCGTCGGGCTGGTCTGCTATATGGCGATTGAACAGCAGCTCGGCTCGGTGGAGATTGGTCATGTCACCTGGTCGCGGAAAATGAAAAACAGCCCGCTCGGCACCGAAGCAATATGGCTGCTGCTGAAGTATGGCTTTGAACGGGGCTACCGTCGGCTGGAGTGGAAGTGCGATTCGATGAATATTGCCTCGCGTCGTGCCGCTGAGCGGCTGGGCTTTGTCTGGGAAGGGCGGCTGCGGCAGAAACTGGTGCGCAAAGGCCGCAACCGCGACAGCGATATGCTGTCGATAATCGACAGCGAATGGCCGGAACGGGACGCAGCCATTCGCGGCTGGCTGGCAGCGGATAATTTTGATGAGGATGGACGGCAAATCAGGCGGCTGGAGACGTTTCATATTCGCCCGGAAACGGCCTGATTTTTCCGGCAATCTGAACGTATTCTGAAAAGTCTCTTTAGCTGTATTGCTCCGTCTGATTAATCGTCAGACGGGGCATTTTTATTTCTGCCTTTCTCGGGCGGCCACCCAAAGGTCAATTTTTCCTGCGATCTAAACGTTTTCTGAAAGATGATTTTGACTGGATAAATGCACAGGTAAGTGGCGGTTTTTCAGCCCGGGAGGGAGTAGTATTGCGGCGGGTGCCTGATGCTTTCTGAGCGCAGGCAGGTGTGGTGGGCCAGAAAGCAAATGCCCCGGAGATGTTTCCATCAACCGGGGCTACCACAACCAAACCTGAACAATTTGGATGGTAGCCCCTTCTTAGCAAGGAGGCAATGACATGCTTAACAAGTACGCCTTTGCGGCGATCCTGGTAATGGGGTTAACCGTGCTGGGGGTCACGTTTCTGGTTCGCGAGACATTGTGCGAGCTGAGCTTTAAGGAGCGTGACTGGGAAGTGAAAGCTGTTCTCGCTTACGAAACGAAGAAGTAGCGGTATGCGGGGAGCAATCCCCGCCTATCCGGTTGTCGGTTTGGTTCGGGCACCCGTTTTTTTGCCCCGTCTGGTGTATCGCCAGGCGGAGCATTTTTATCTATAGGGATTAGCAAGTTTTTAAATAATTACACACAATAATTATATGGTTATTAATGAAGTTAAGTGCTTAACTAGCAAGCAATTTTGCTAAATACGTTGGAAGCAAGTCGTTATGCTTATGCCATCCGATTTAAAAACAATCCTCCATTCAAAACGCGCGAATATCTATTACTTGCAGTACTGCCGGGTGCTGGTGAATGGCGGTCGGGTTGAATATGTCACCGACGAAGGCAAAGACTCCCTCTACTGGAATATTCCCATCGCGAATACCACAGTGGTCATGTTAGGAACCGGTACGTCGATTACTCAGGCTGCGATGCGGGAGTTTGCCCGTGCAGGTGTTTTGGTTGGATTTTGTGGTGGGGGCGGCACACCGCTTTATGCAGGTACTGAGGTCGATATCGATGTTTCATGGCTTACCCCGCAAAGTGAATATCGTCCGACGGAGTATTTACAACGCTGGGTATCATTCTGGTTTGACGACCAGAAACGGCTTGAGGCAGCAAAGTGTTTTCAAACAATTCGCCTGATGCAAATTGAACGCCACTGGGGCAGTACGAAAATGCAGCGAGAGAAGGGATTTCAGCTTTCACTGACCCATCTGGAAGAAAAACTCACCCGCTTCCGGGAAGGCATTCAGGCTGCAACTTCGCACACTGAGCTTATGTTACAGGAAGCACTGTTGACTAAAGCGCTCTATAAACTTGCCAGTCATGCCGTGCAATATGGTGAATTCACCCGCGCGAAACGCGGCGGCGGAACCGATAACGCAAACCGTTTTCTCGATCACGGCAATTATCTTGCTTATGGGCAAGCCGCTGTCGCAGCCTGGGTGACAGGCATTCCACATAGCCTGGCCGTGCTGCATGGGAAAACACGCCGGGGTGGTTTAGTTTTCGACCTTGCTGATTTAATCAAAGATGCGCTGGTCTTACCGCAAGCGTTTATCGCAGCCATGGCGGGGGAAGACGAACAGACGTTTCGTCAGCGCTGCATCAGTGGATTTCAGCAGGCTGAAGCGCTTGATTTAATGATTACTTCGCTCCAGTCCACTGCAATGAAATTCGGGAAAAACAACGGATGAACGTTTTGCTTATTTCCCGGTGCAGTAAAAATGCGCGCGAACAAAGCTGCCAGATCCTCGATCAGTTTGCCGAACGGAAAGGGAATAGTGCGTGGCAGACATCTATTACGCTCGAGGGATTAAACACGCTGCGTCGGTTATTGCGCAAAACAGCACGACGAAACACGGCGGTGGCGTGTCACTGGATCAAGAAAAGTGGTCAGACGGAGCTGGTATGGATCGTCGGCAATCTGAAGCGTTTTAACGCCCAAGGGACAGTTCCCACTCATCGCACATCACGCGATATTCTGCGTAACCACCATGAAGCGCGTTGGCCTGCCACCGAAGCGATTGCTTTGCTGGCGTCTATCGCAGGCCTGTTTCATGATTTTGGTAAAGCAAGTGCGCTTTTTCAGGATGGGCTAACAGGCCAAAAAACCAAACACCGTTACCAGCCGTTTCGCCATGAGTGGATCTCCGTACGCCTGTTTCAGGCCTTTATTGCTGAACAAACGGACAGGGAGTGGCTTACAACGCTTGGCAGTTTATCTGCAAAAGACGAATCCTTGTGGCTTGAACGTATACAAAAAGATACTCAACTCTGGAGTTGCAGCCCTTTTACCACGTTACCGCCCCTGGCCCAGATTGTCGCCTGGCTTATCCTTTCCCATCATCGTTTACCGGAGTATCTGGGCAAAAATATTCCCGACCTTTCAGGTAGCGAAACCTGGTTGACGAATCAACTGAACGTTACCTGGAATGCCCTAAATCATACAAGCAGCGACTGGAGTGAAGCAGACTTTCAGCGAGCCTGGACCTTCCCGGCAGGATTGCCGCTACGTAGCCATACCTGGCAAGGCAAAGCCCGACAGCTGGCAAAACGTGCCGCTAATGCGGTGTCTTTAGGGCTTTTTGGCAAAATGGATCAGGCGTTTACGCTGCATATGGCGCGACTGGCCCTGATGCTTGCTGATCACCATTACTCCTCACAGGAGCCCGTGGCCGCCTGGCAAGATGCTGATTACAGTGCCTGGGCCAATACCCATCGTCAAACGGGCCACCTAAAGCAAAAGCTGGATGAGCATATTGCAGGCGTCAGCCATCATGCGCTACTGCTGGGCCGTTCATTACCGCTTTTACGCTGCCAACTGCCTGCCATAACCCAGCATAAAGGATTTCGCGAGCGGGCAAAAGATGAGCGCTACCGCTGGCAAAATAAAGCCTGGGATGTCTCAGAGAGCCTGTGTGAACGTGCCCGGAAACAGGGGTTTTTCGGCATAAATATGGCCTCCACGGGCTGCGGAAAGACGTTTGCCAATGCACGCATTATGTATGCCCTTGCAGGAGAAGACGAAGGGTGTCGTTTTACTGTTGCACTGGGTTTGCGCACCCTGACGCTGCAAACCGGGGAGGCATTGCGCCGCCGCCTTGGCCTGGGAGAAGACGATCTGGCCGTTATTGTAGGTTCCCGTGCGGTAAGAGAACTTCATCAGGAAGCGCCGGAGCCGGAGCCGGACGAAAGTAGTGCTTCGGAAGAGGCATTCTTCGAGTCTCATCAATACGTGCATTACGATGGCGTTCCGAATAACGGACCGTTGCGTCACTGGCTGGAAAAAGACACAACATTACGCCAGTTGGTTGATGCGCCTGTGCTGGTTACCACCCTCGATCACCTGATACCCGCAACGGAAGGCGTACGCGGCGGTAAACAGATTGCACCGATGCTGCGATTACTGACCAGTGACCTTGTGCTGGATGAACCGGACGATTTTGATATCGCCGATCAGCACGCGCTGTGTCGCCTGGTTAACTGGGCGGGTATGTTGGGGAGTCGGGTTCTGCTTTCATCCGCCACGTTACCCCCGGCTTTTGTTCTGGCGCTCCATACAGCCTACTGTTCAGGGCGCAAAGCCTGGCAGCAGGCCTGTGGCGAGCCGGGGATGCCGCTTGAGGTATGTTGTGCCTGGTTTGATGAAGACATTGCTCAGGAAAAAGTCTGCACGACTGCGGAGGAGTTCTACCATGCCCAGTGCGCCTTTGCGGAAAGCCGTGCAAAGCGCCTTGCGAAAAAAAACGTGTTGCGTATCAGCGATATTGTCAATGTGACGACCTCTTCATCTCAATCCTCAGAGGTGATATCCGGGCTTGCGAATACACTTCATGCTGAAATTTTGAAGCTGCATAAAGTGCACCAACAGCCCGCTGAAAAGGGCAAAACGGTGTCATCAGGGTTGGTGCGCATGGCGAACATTAATCCGCTGGTTGCCACAGCGCAGGCGCTAATGCGTATACCCTCCCCGGATGGGTACTGCATACATTACTGCGTTTACCACAGCCAGCATCCCCTTGCGGTCCGCTCGTTTATTGAAAAGCAGCTCGATCTCGCCTTTACGCGAGACGCGACTAAACCCCATCAGCTACACCCGTCAATTCAGCAGGCAATACATGAGCATCCTGCCCAGCACCATATATTTGTGGTGCTTGGTACCTCTGTCATCGAAGTAGGGCGCGACTGGGATGCCGACTGGGGAATTATCGAGCCGAGTTCCATGCGCTCGCTAATTCAGTTTGCCGGGCGTATCCAGCGTCATCGCCAGATTGCTCCTTCGAACGCCAATATGCTGATCCTCAATAAAAATGTTCGCGCGCTGTGCTCGGTAAATGCGGATTCTCCGGCGTATTGCAGGCCAGGGTTTGAAACGCAGGATTTTATGCTGAGCAGCCACGATATGCAGAAACTGCTGCAAGTTGAGCAATATCGGTTCATCAATTCTGCGCCACGTATCGTGGCGACAACGTTCAGGTATGCGAAGGGCGCGCGTTACGACAATCTCAGCACGCTGGAACATGGGCGTTCTGCTGAAGAACTGTTGGGGAAAAAACGTACGCACCCGGTGGCTGCCGACTGGTGGCGGGCAAAAGTCACCTGGAGCGGTGAGCTTCAGCGCCGTACACCTTTCCGGCTCTCACAGCCTGAAGCGCAGTTTTTTCTGATGATGGAAGATGAATTTGACGAGCCCTGTTATATGGTCAGGGACGATGGCGCAAAAGGCTGGAAAGATCCCGGCTTATTTATTCGGCAGCCAACAGACATGGCGGAAGGCGTCAGGGCATGGATCAACACCGATTACGCCGCCGTGCTGATGGCGCTGGCGGACGCTTTCGATCTGGAGTTAATACAGGTTTGCGAAAGATTCGGAGAGATTAATTTACGATCCAGCAAGGATAAGGATGTTAAGGATTGGCTGTGGCATCCGTTGCTGGGTGTGTTTCGCGCCCTCAATTGAGGGCGCGAGCTGCCTGTACGGCAGTTTGAGAAAAATCTCAGGACCTATATTTCTAAGCTGCCAGTGCGGCAGTGTATGAGATTTTAAGTGACCTACTTCGTTAAGTAAAACCTCATAGTTGAGATAACGCTTTACCCCATCACGTAAACAGGGATCTTCAGGAACTATAGGTTGTTGACAATTGTTGGCCTAATAATTAGATTCACAATAACCACACAATGTTAAAGGATTTAGCTCTGTGAAAAATCTTAACAATCTCCAGTCTTTTACTTGTCTGATCGCACTCTGTTTGTTGACGGTGAAACCAATCTCAAACCATTACACCCTGGATCAGCCCTCAGCCGGCATGCAGATATCTAATTCAATATTTACCTTTAATTTCAAATGATTGACTAAACAAAGGGAGGTGTGGAAATGCATGTACTCAGTACCTTTATTGAGCGTTTTGTTGCCGGGCGACGGCAAACAAAACTCGATGCATTTGATAAGGAAATGGTGAAAAGGCTGGCAGCCGGTGAGCTCGAGAGTGATGTGCTCACCGAACGTCGTGAGCTTGAATTACGCTATGGTACGCAGGCGTGGTTAACCGATGCTGCCAGCCGCGCCGGGCAAATCAGTCTGGTTACCCATGCCGCGAAGTACACGCATGGCGACGCACAATCCAGCAGTATTTTTACGCATACAACGGCAACGGAAGGCTACCTCTCTACGGCTACGCTCACCAAACCCGCAGTAGATGCCGTGGGTAACGCCGCGGCTTTGGATGTCGCCAGACTGCTACAAACCGAAACGGAAGGGGATTCCCTGCTTGCCAGCCTGCAACGTAACGATCACGCTGCGCTGGCGGAATTAGCAGAAAATGATGAACAACTCTCTGTGTGGATAGAAGGATTTTCCCGCGCCTTAACCACAAAGCAGCCCACATCCCACAAGCTGGCTAAGCAGGTCTATTACCCTGTTGGCGAAGGTTATCACTTACTGAATCCCTTATTCTCTTCTTCTCTTGCGCAGGCGCTTCATCAGCGGATGGTGGAACATCGTTTTAGCGAAGAGAGTAAAGCTGCCTGGAAAGCACGCCGCGAAAAGAGAGGCTATCCGCAGCCGCTGATTATTTTTCCCAATACCGCCGTTATGAATTTTGGCGGCACCAAGCCGCAAAATATCTCCTCGCTTAACAGCAGTCGGGGAGGGCGCGTCTGGCTTCTGCCATCTTCGGCTCCCCAGTGGGAAAGTCAGGCCAAACCGCCGCTGGGCTGTAAAACGCTGTTCGCTTATAAACCCTTTGAATATGCCACCCGTGGGATCCTCCGTCGCCTGATTAGCCTGCTTGTTGATTCAGGTGAAGATAATAACTATCGCATTCGCCGGGCACGTCAGCGCTATGTCGATGAAATCATTGATGTACTGTTTAACGTGGCGGCAGATATTCAGCGTCAGGAGTGGGCTGGCTGGACAACCCACGAAAAATGCGCGCTGAAACTGCATCAACAGCTGTGGCTCGATCCGTGGCGCGCCAAAACAGACGAGGCTTTTTCCAACGAGCGCGACAAAGACCAGTGGCAGGCCGCCGTAGCGGATGATTTTGCCAGATGGTTAAACAGCCATCTTCGTCAGGCTGAGCTGTCAGTGGGGCAAACCGAGAGGCGCGAGTGGCGGACGGCACCGCTGTTCAGCCGCCGACTGCGGGACATGGAGAACGCGCTCAAGGGGTATCGCCATGAGTAATTTAATTATCTTGCCGTGGCTGGAAGTCGAAAATGCTAATGCGGTCGCAGGGCTAACCTGGGGCTTTCCTGCCATCACGCATTTCCTGGGCTATACGCATGCCCTGTCGCGCAAACTTCAGGTGAGCCATGGATTACGTCTGGAGGGATGCGGCGTTATCTGCCATCGACATCAGGCCCATGCTTACTCTTCCGGTCGTGATTACCAGTTTGCATTAACCCGCAACCCTCTCACCCGGGAAGGGAAAACAGCGTCCTTTAATGAAGAAGGACGCATGCATATGACGGTTTCACTGGTCGTGGAGTGTCACGGAGAAATTGCGAACGGCGACGTAGGTATGCACGAACTGGCTGCGCATCTGCAAACGCTTTGCCAAACGCAAAAGCTTGCGGGCGGCTCGATTACGGGGTTACGCAGGGTGCAGGTATTCAGTACCGCTAATCTCAAAACAAAGCTTTATGGCCTGATGCCGGGCTTTGTCCTGCATGACCGCTCATCCTGGCTTGAAGAACATTACCAAACGCTGAGGCAGCAAAACCCGGACGCTGAAATGATAGATGCGTGGCTCGACTTCGCCGCCCTGAAAATGGCAGCGAATGAGCGCGAGGGGACTGCAGAAAATGTCACCTGGGGATACCTGAAAAAACCGCAGCCAGGTTATCTGGTGCCGCTGATGATCGGCTGGCAGCGAATATCACCGCTTTATGAACCGGGGCTGGTGGCTAACGCGCGTGACGATGAATCACCGTTTTGCTTTGCCGAAGCGGTATACGGGGTTGGGGAGTGGCGAGGAATTCATCACATAAATACGGCGGATGAACTGCTTTGGCGCTACCGCACCACCGATACCGGTTACTACTGCTGTGGGCAAACAACTGTTGATGATGAAGCCGACGACTATTTCGATACTGAATATTAAGGGATTAAAAAATGGCTAAAAATACTGTTATCAAAACGGCATCCGTACTCGCTTTTGAACGCAAACTGGCAAATTCAGATGCGGTACTGTTTTCCGGAAACTGGGAGGGGACCGAGTGGCAACCCATTAAAATTCAGGAGAAAGCCGTCCGCGGGACGATTTCTAACCGTTTGAAAAATGCTTTAGCAAGCGACCCTGCAAAGCTGCATGCGGAGATCCAGAAAGCCAACCTGCAACGCGTTGACGTTGCCGCACTTCCTGCGGATGCCGATACACTGAAAATGACTTTTTCGCTGCGGGTGCTGGGGAATCTGGCCGTCCCTTCCGTGTGTAACGACAAAAATTATCAGGATGCGCTCCAGACCGTTATCGAAGGGTATATCACTGAACAGGGTTTTGCTGAACTGGCATTGCGTTACGCAACCAACCTCGCGAATGCGCGCTTCCTTTGGCGTAACCGCGTGGGCGCAGAGCATATTCGCGTTGTGGTGAAAGGCAGTAAACTCTGGACGTTCAACGCCCATGACTACTCTCTGCGGGACTTTACTCAGCGTGACAGCGCCCTACAGGAACTGGCGGATGAAATTGAGCGTGGCCTGAAGGGGGACACCTTTGTACTGCTGAATGTCGAGGCATTTGTCCGTCTCGGACAAGGGCAAGAGGTATTCCCTTCTCAGGAACTCGTGCTGGACAGCAACAGCACAAAAAGCAAGGTGCTCTATCAGGTAAATAGCGTTGCGGCGCTGCACTCACAAAAAGTGGGTAATGCATTACGCACTATTGATACCTGGCATCCACAGGTTGATGCGCTGGGCGCGATTGCCATAGAACCTTACGGTTCAGTGACCAGTCGTGGCATTGCCTGCCGACAGCCAAAAGAGAAAATGGATTTTTATACGTTACTGGATAACTGGGTGACGAAGGGAGATAAACCCGCAGCAGACCAACAGCATTATGTGATGGCTGTGCTCATTCGCGGTGGCGTATTTGGTGAAAAATCAGAATAAGGAGACGCGGATGGAAAGCTATCAGGAAATCCGTGTACTGCCCGACCCTGAATTTACCGAAGAGACGCTGATGGCTGCACTTTTTGCAAAACTGCATCGGGCGTTAGGGGCGTATGGACAGGGAGATATTGGTATCAGTTTCCCGGAGCATGCTCAAAAGCTGGGGGGCGTCATTCGTCTGCACGGTAGCCAGGCCGCGCTCGGTAAACTCGAAGAGAGCCGATGGCGAGCGGGCTTGAATGATTACTGTCGTGCGACGGCGATCCTGGCGATACCCGCCAACACTGGCTGGCGCGTGGTCAGCCGTGTGCAGGTAAAAAGCAGCGTTGAGCGTCTGGTTCGTCGTTCATTACGTAAGGGCTGGATAACTGAAGAACAGGCGCAACAGCGAATAGCGGAAGGGAAGGACAAGCGTTGTCATTTGCCATTTTTACCGCTTAGAAGTTTGTCTACGGGTCAGAGCTTTAAGTTATTTATCCGCCACAGTGAAATACAAACGGCGCCAGTAAGTGGTTCGTTTAGTAGCTATGGCCTGAGTGACACGGCAACAGTCCCCTGGTTTTGACCCTTTTTTTCGTGATTTTATAACTCGTTGATTTTTAATGGGGGATAGTGACGGTCAGAAAAAAGGTTTAACGCTTGAAAAGGGGGGTTATATAACAGGATCATAGGGATAGGTACTTTGGGTTCCAGTTCACTGCCGTACAGGCAGCTTAGAAAACGGTGAACGCCGCGCTGTGCTCCTCTTTCCAGGTTCACTGCCGTACAGGCAGCTTAGAAAAGTTCGAGCTGCCCGGCAAGATGGATGACCTGGTTCACTGCCGTACAGGCAGCTTAGAAAAATAACGCCCTGGATTGATATCCGTTAACCCAGTTCACTGCCGTACAGGCAGCTTAGAAAGCGCAGCTTGCGCGGTTCATAGAGCGGCAATGGGTTCACTGCCGTACAGGCAGCTTAGAAAAACCGTCTGAAAGCTCTGACTTACCAGACCAAGTTCACTGCCGTACAGGCAGCTTAGAAAGTCAAGCACTAATAGCTAATTTAGTCCGTTTCGTTCACTGCCGTACAGGCAGCTTAGAAACTGGTTGTAATACTGCTCAAATAGCCCAGCCTTGTTCACTGCCGTACAGGCAGCTTAGAAATAACAGGGTTCGCATGCATATCAGTAATAATAGTTCACTGCCGTACAGGCAGCTTAGAAATTCGGGCCTTTCAGTTCTGTCGCGTGCTCAACGTTCACTGCCGTACAGGCAGCTTAGAAAACATACCCGGCCACATTCAAGATAGACAAGGAGTTCACTGCCGTACAGGCAGCTTAGAAATTTTCGGTGCCTTGCCATCAGCAATGCGTCGCGTTCACTGCCGTACAGGCAGCTTAGAAAAGTATCCCCACAGCTTGAGAGGCGGGATTGTCGTTCACTGCCGTACAGGCAGCTTAGAAACTTAAAGACAGTAAAAATTTACGGTGGAAAATGTTCACTGCCGTACAGGCAGCTTAGAAAACGCACCAGCGCACTCGCTTTCTGGCCTCGTCGTTCACTGCCGTACAGGCAGCTTAGAAAGGATAATGCGTTACCAGTCAGGCTCACCGCTCGTTCACTGCCGTACAGGCAGCTTAGAAATCCCTGAAGCATGGCGGCGCGGCAGGCGTTCCGTTCACTGCCGTACAGGCAGCTTAGAAATCTGCACGTTCACCCGTCATCATGCTGCGTATGTTCACTGCCGTACAGGCAGCTTAGAAAAAAGGCAACACGCTTAGTTCACCTTGAGGATGTTCACTGCCGTACAGGCAGCTTAGAAAAAACGTTACCGGCAGCGACGTCGGGGCCATGGGTTCACTGCCGTACAGGCAGCTTAGAAAACTGGCGAAGTTCATCAGTTCGCGTTCGCACTGTTCACTGCCGTACAGGCAGCTTAGAAACAGGTATTTCAGCGACAACCACAGAAGCGCGTGTTCACTGCCGTACAGGCAGCTTAGAAATTCACATGACAAGTCGATAAAAGGGAATGACAGTTCACTGCCGTACAGGCAGCTTAGAAAAGCAGCGGCGCTGAGCGTGACGCCGGGCTGGTCGTTCACTGCCGTACAGGCAGCTTAGAAAATGGTAAAGGCGACAAATCCAGCCAACCCTAAGTTCACTGCCGTACATGCAGCTTAGAAAAATGTGGGGATGACTTGCGCTCGGAGCACAGATGTTCACTGCCGTACAGGCAGCTTAGAAAAAGAATGCTACTGACGCCGCCGGCAACTCCTGGTTCACTGCCGTACAGGCAGCTTAGAAACATACAAAGGGCCGTAGTGGTGTTGTTCACTACGTTCACTGCCGTAAAGGCAGCTTAGAAATGGCTGTACCCGTCTGCATCGAGACGCGCAGCGTTCACTGCCGTACAGGCAGCTTAGAAAGCCCGGGTTGAGCGTAGACTTACCTTCTGTTTGTTCACTGCCGTACAGGCAGCTTAGAAAATATTCACGGAGAGCTTTGGCGCTTCGTCAATGTTCACTGCCGTACAGGCAGCTTAGAAATGACGAAGAATGCCCCGTCTGTTAAGGAGGGCGTTCACTGCCGTACAAGCAGCTTAGAAAAAAGTGGCCCCCGATATCGAGGAGCTGAAATCGTTCACTACCTATTCCATTGCCGATTCGGTACAGGCACCCATTTTTTTGCCCCGCCTGACTTATCGCCAGGCGGGGCATTTTTACGTCCGCACCCGCTCAACCGTCTCCTGCCAGGCTTGCCAGCGGGTCTGCAGTCGGGCGTGGCGCGCCATATCCGGGGTAAAAGTGACATGCTCCGGCAGATACTGGCGCAGCTGCGCGGTAGTCAGGTTAAACAGCGCCTTACGGGCCAGCAGGGCGGCTCCCATGGCTGAGAGTTCCGGCACGTCACTGCGCATCACCGGGCAGCCAAGCAGATCCGCCTGGTACTGCATCAGCCAGTCGTTTTTCGTTGGCCCGCCGTCGACCATCAACGCGTTCAGCGTAAAGCCCGGATGGACGCGCATCGCCTGCACCACGTCAGCAATCTGATAGGCAATTGCCTCCAGCGCCGCACGGATCAGGTGCGCCCGCTTCACGCCCCGGCTCAGGCCGTGGATCATGCCGCGTGCGTTTTCATCCCACCAGGGTGCCCCGAGGCCGGTAAGCGCTGGCACAAAATAGACGCCAAGCGTGGAATCCACCGAGCGGGGCAGGGTGTTCAGCTCATGGATCAGCTCTGCCTGCGACAGCTCACTCAAACCGGTGCTGTCTGCCATCCATGCCACCGCATCGCCGGTGTGGGGGATATTGCCCTCCAGCCCGTAGACCAGGGTCTCGCCGTCATGCCACGCCACGGTGGTGGCCAGCGCACTGACATCGCAGTGCGCGGAGGAGACCGGTGCCATCACCGACGACCCGGTGCCGTAGGTTGCTTTAACGCAGCCTTCAGCGCCCAGCCCGTGGGCAAACAGCGCGGCGTGGGAATCACCGATCATCGCCATCACCGGCAGTCCATCAGGGATCGACGGGCAGCCGCGGGTATAACCGAACAGCCCGCTGGAGGGTTTGATATCAGGCAGCGCCGCACGCGGGATGCTAAACAGCGCCAGCATCTCCGGGTCCCAGTCGGCGATATGCAGGTTCATCAGCTGGGTACGGGCGGCGTTAGCATGGTCGCAGCTGAAGGACTGACCCTGCGTCAACTGCCACAGCAGCCAGCTGTCTACGGTGCCCAGGCAGATTTCACCCCGGGTGGCGCGCTGTGCGCCGTCGGGCGTGTTATCCAGCAGCCAGCGCATTTTGGAGCCTGAAAACAGCGGCGCGATAGGCAGGCCCGTTGCCGCCTTGATGCGTGGTCCATGGCCTTGTTCCCGCAGCTGATGACAAAAGGCCGCGGTGCGGGAACACTGCCAACTGAGTGCCGGCGCAATAGGCTGGCCGGTCGCCCGATCCCAGCCCACCACGGTTTCACGCTGATTGCTGATTGCCAGCGCAGCAACGCGATCTGCCCCGACGGAGGCAATCGTCCGGGCGACTACCTCGAAAGAGGCCGCCACCAGCAGTTCGGCGGATTGTTCTACCCAGCCTTCGTGCGGAGTCTGGATCGCCAGCGCCTGGGAGAAGCTCGCCACGACGTGCCCCTTCGCGTCCAGCGCCACCGCTTTCGCATTGGTGGTGCCCTCATCGAGGGCAATAATAATGTCCTTGTTCACCGACATAGCGGCCTCCTGCCTTAACGATGAAGATAGGTTGAGACGCCAAGGTAGCGGGTGAAGGCTTCATGCAGGATCTCCGCGCTGGCGGAGTGGTTCATCGCCACGTGATGCTCAAAACCGTTGCGGCAGATCCAGTTCAGCAGGTTTTCCAGATGTGGAACCTGAATCACCGCCCGGCAGCCCACCGTATCCAGCGGATCGTCTACCGACTGGCCCTGGCCTACATAGGCTTTGATTTCCCCGGTGAGATCGTCGGTGCTCAGGCGGAAGTAGGTGAGCGGGCCGCTTTTCAGACGGCCGTGGACCGCGCCGCAGGTGTTCTCTTTCCCCACCGTGGTGCCGATGATGTCAGCGGTGCCCATGTGTGGCGATTCCAGGCTGGAAGCGGCGAAGTTACCGCAGTGGAACAGGACACATTTGTCGCGATCGTCGCCGAAGTTGTTGTTCCAGTCGGCAATCGAGGCGGGATTCATATTGCTGCTCGCCAGAGCGTACATGGAGAGCGCGCCCATCACGTCCACTTCGCAGGCGCTCGGCATCAGCTGGCCGGACATTACGCTCATGATCGAGCAGACGTTAATGCCGAGGTTCTCCTGCAGGGAGGTCCAGCACTGGATAGCGGTAGTGTCGATGTCGTTAGCGACCACCCACTCGCTGATCACCACAAACAGCTTCGCCATGGTCACCAGCTTGTCGGCCGGTATGCGGCTGGCGTCGGCGTTGTCGATCAGGATCCGGCGTTTTTCATCCACGCGGATATCGTCATCGCGCAGGGTTTTAATGCGGGTGAACACTTCAGACAGGTCGAGGGTTTCCACGGCAATGCCGAGGCGTTCCAGCAGCTTCTCGCTGTAGCGCACGGTGTTAAAGCCTGCCGGGCGGGCACCGATGGCCCCCACGCGCACCCCTCGCATGCTGCTTACCACGCGGCACACCTGCTCGAAACGCTTCAGATCCTGCTCAAACACCTCCCCGGTCAGGGCACAGACATGCTGGGAGGTGAGGGTAAAGGGAATGCCATACTGGCGCAGGTTGTTGCACAGGGAGATCTTGCCGCAGAAGCTGTCGCGGCGGGTCGCCAGCCCCATCTTGTCGAGGTTGTCTTCCTCGGCCTGTACCAGCACCGGCACGTTCAGGCCGGAGAGACGCAGGGTTTCCGCCACCGCTTTTTCATCACCAAAGTTAGGCAGCAGCACCACCACACCGTGAATACGATCGCGATGGGCACGAAACAGCTCGGCGCAGACTTTCGCATCCTGACGGGTTTCGACGCCGCCCAGTTCGGTCTGGCTGGGATCGAGCATCACGGTGTTGATCCCCAGGCGGCCAAACAGGGCAATTGCCTGCTCGCGTGCCTCTGCCACCAGATAGCTCGGGAAAAATCCGCGGTTACCGATGATCACGCCCATTGTGAGTTGTTGAGGAATTCGGGACATTGCTTTTTTCTCCAGTAAGATGTTGTTGTTATTTTCAGCAAAGTTGTCGCGTCAGCATTTCCCGGGCGTGTTTCACCACCCCCGCGACATCAATCTCATGGCGTGCCCGCGTTGACGCTCTGTCGGCGGCAATCGCGTATTGTCCATCCGGGATCCCCAGCCGTTTCAGCGGCACGGCGCATCCGGCTTCGGCCAGCACTTCCGCCACCAGGCTACCGACGCCGCCGTTGACGTTATGCTCCTCGACGCTCACCACCGCCTTGCAGGATCGCATGGCTGCCAGTAACTGTTGGGTATCACAGGGACGAATAGATGGAACGCTGATAACAGTGGCGTCAATACCTTCTTCCGCGAGTTGTGCGGCGGCTTCCACTATTTCATGTACGGTGGAACCCATTGCCACCAGCGCCACATCCTGACCCACACGCAGGACGTCAATCTTGCCCGGGACAAACTGGTAGTTTTCGTCATGCAGCTCCGGCAGATTTTTCCCGTCCAGACGGATATAGACCGGTCCCACGTGGTCAAGCGCGTAGTCAATGATCTGGCGGCATTCGTTCGGGCTGGAGGGGGCGTAAATTTCGATATTGCCGAAGCCGCGCATAATGGCGATATCATCGATGCTGTGGTGGGTGCTGGCGAGCGGGCCATAGCTGGCGCCCGCGTTCAGACCGAACAGCTTCACGTTAGTGTTGTTGTAGCAGATATCGACTTTGATCTGCTCGTTAGCCCGCGAGATCAAAAACGGCGCGGCGTTACAGGTGACGGCGATCTTGCCGCCAATCGCCAGCCCGGCTGCGGCACCGACCAGCGTCTGCTCGGCAATGCCGACGTTCACCAGGCGGCCCGGAAAACGCTGCATAAACGGGGCGATTTTTGCCGTGGAGGTGGAGTCTGCCACCACCGGGACCAGGTCCACGCCGCGATCGACGGCATCAATAAAGGCATTAACCATCACCGTGGCGAGGTGTTCGCTATTACTCATCTTTCAGTTCCTCCAGCGCCAGTTCAATTTCTTCCCCTTTCGGCACGCGGTGGTGCCATTCAGGCCGTCCCTGAATAAACGAGATCCCCGCGCCTTTGGTGGTATGGGCGATCACGACATGCGGTTTGCCGTTGGGCGTCAGGCCTTCAAGCGTGGCGACCACATCCGCCATGTCATTACCGTTACAGCCGGTGACCTCCAGGCCAAAGGCTTTCCACTTCGCATCCAGCGGATCGGTATTGAGGATCTCTTTGGTGGAGCCAGCCAGTTGCAGGTTGTTTTTGTCGTTGATAATAAACAGGTTATCCAGCTGGTAATGGGCAGCCACCAGCGCGGCTTCCCAGTTGCTGCCTTCCGCCAGTTCACCGTCGCCGGTCACCACAAACACCCGGCGTTTGCTGTTGTTGCGTTTCGCGGCCAGCGCGATCCCCACCGCCACCGGCAGGCCATGCCCCAGCGCGCCGGTATTCAGCTCAATACCGGGGGTTTTGTGTTTGACCGGGTGGCCAGGCAGGTGAGAGTCGGCATGCTGATAGGTGGACAGCCACTCGACCGGGATAAACCCGGCCTCGGCCAGCACGCAGTAATAGCCGCCTACCGCGTGGCCTTTCGACTGGATGTAGATATCGCGTTCATCGCTGTCCTTCAGCTGCGGGGAGCAGTTCAGAATGCGGAAGTAGAGGGCGGTGAGCAGTTCAACCTGCGAAAGATCGGCGCCGGTATGGCCGCCCGCCGGGCTTTCGGCATTCAGCACGATGATCCGGCGACGTATCGAGCGCGCCCGGGATTCAAGCTCCGCGATGGAGAGCGAAAACGGATTCATAACATACCTCCTGAATTTATAATCTGTTGTGAATAATTATTCCAGCCGGGGGCGTTATTTCCCTGTTCTCTTTGTCACAGCAGGGAGTTATGACCGCTTTGAATATATATTCAATGCTGATTTATTATTCATGTAATGTAAGATATGCCTTGCCCCGGGGTTTGTCTACGCTTTGAGCGGGCAAATTTCGAAGAAAGGAGAAAAGGATCACATTTGCCCGTGGGATCGTACCGGCGCTTGCTTGTTAAATATTCAGTGATGAATAAAAATAACGGCAGCCGATTAAGGGGAACGTTATGTCGAAGCAGGATGAACAGCGATTACTGGTCAAGATCGCCACACTGTATTACAGCGAGAATAAAAAGCAGTCCGAGATTGCCTCGCTGCTGCACCTCTCGCAATCTTTTGTGTCGCGGGCGCTGACGCGCTGCCAGAAAGAGGGGCTGGTAAAAATTACCGTCGTCCAGCCCACCAACATTTTTGTCTCGCTGGAAAAGGCACTGGAAGAGCAGTACGGCATCCGCCAGGCCATCGTGGTGGACGTGGGGGAGAACCCCTCCAACGCTCAGATTAAACACGCCATCGGCAGCGCGGCGGCGCACTATGTTGAAACCCGCCTGCGCCCGGAAGACCTGGTGGGGATCTCCTCCTGGAGCAGCACCATCCGCTGCATGGTGGATGAGATGCACCCGCAGAATATCCGTGCCGCCGGGGTGATCCAGCTGCTCGGTGGGGTAGGGCCGAATGGCAACGTGCAGGCGACCATCCTCACCCAGCAGCTGGCGGCGCACCTCGGTTGCCCGGCGTGGCTGCTGCCGTCGCAAAGTATTGAGCATTCGGTTGAAGAGCGTGCGCGCCTGGTGAGCAGCCCGGACGTGGCGGGCGTGGTGAGCAAATTCGCGGAAGTGGATGTGGCGATTGTCGGCATCGGCGAGCTGGAGCCTTCACAGCTGCTGAAAAACTCCGGTAACTATTACAACGAAGACATGCTCAAACTGCTGGCCGAACGCGGGGCGGTAGGGGATATCTGCCTGCATTATTACGACGCCAACGGCGAGCCGGTCCTGAGCCCGGAAGAGGATCCGGTCATCGGGATGGAGCTGGCGCAGATCCGCGCCTGCCCGCAGGTGATTGCTCTGGCTGGTGGTGCCGAAAAAGGCAACGCCATCCGCGGGGCGCTGGAGGGGAACTACATCAATGTGTTAATCACCGACTACCCGACGGCGCGCAGTTTGTTGAAAGAGGCGTAAGTTAGCCGGGATCGGTATGGCCTGATGCCTTTATCCAGGCTCTCACACACAGGGCGGTGGGATCCACAGTAATTTTATTGCCCTTAAAGCAATGAAATAATCACAGTATTTTAAAAGACTTACAGCGACTTCCCTGTCCGGCTGAAAATCGCCGAAGCGTTTCCGGAAGGCCGGGGCGAGGCGCAGGGACGCGCCGAGAGGGCATAGCCTGCATGGATGCAGGCTGGTGCCCGACCCGAAAGCCTGAAGGAATAAGCTGAGGGTACCGCGACGCGGCGATTTTCTTTGCCGGGAGCCGGGGTAGCCAGGGGGGAGGCGGCGAGCCCCCCTGGCACGTTCACGGGTGATGCGGCTGAAAGAGAAGTGCAGAACGTAAAGTGAACGGAACCACCACCTGAGTCGCATGTTCCCCTCACCCCAGCCCTCTCCCCAAAGAGGAGAGGGGGCCGACCGTGCCATTTTTTCGTGGGGCTCCCTCAGCCCACAGGGAGGTCGCATGTTTCCCCTCACCCCAACCCTCTCCCCAAAGAGGAGAGGGGCCGACCGTGCCAATTTTTCGTGGGGCTCCCTCAGCCCACAGGGAGGTCGCATGTTTCCCCTCACCCCAGCCCTCTCCCCAAAGAGGAGAGGGGGCCGACCGTGCCAATTTTTTGTGGGGCTCCCTCAGCCCACAGGGAGTCCGCATGTTTCCCCTCACCCCAACCCTCTCCCCAAAGAGGAGAGGGGGCCGACCGTGCCAATATTTTTTGTGGGGAACCCACAGGGAGAGGGTACAAACATTAAAAACGGCAACCCGGGTTGCCGTTTTGCGTTTGCCTCCGTCACACGGCTTAGAGCCCATTCAGACGCTATTTCCCCTCCATTACCGCCTTTTGCGCCACTACCGCCGCTTTCTGCTGCATCCGGTTTTGCATCTGGTCGATGATCACCGCAACGATAATCACAATCCCTTTGATCACCATCTGCCAGAACTCACTGACCCCCATCATTACCAGGCCGTCGGCCAGGAAGCCGATCACAAAAGCGCCGATCAGCGTGCCGAGAATGGTGCCGCGCCCGCCAGCCAGCGAGGTGCCGCCCAGGACCACCGCGGCGATGGCGTTCATCTCAAACGCGGTGCCGTTGGCCGGGTGGCTTGCCAGCAGTTGCGCGGAGACCACAATCCCGGCGATGGCGGCGCAGAAGCCCGACAGGGTATAGACCAGCACTTTAACTTGCTTGACCCGCACCCCGGAAAGCTCGGCGGCGCGCTCGTTATCACCAATGGCATAAACGTGGCGGCCAAACGGCAGGCGGCGGGCGATGTAGGCGATCACCAGCGCCAGCACGATCATCATCCAGATGGCCCACGGAATGCCGAGCAGCGTCCCGGCACCAATCTCATCGAAGCCGGTATTGCCCAACTGCGGGTTGCCGGACAGCCCCGGGAAGGTCTGGCCGTCGGAGGTGAGCATCGAGGCCCCGCGCAGCACGTACATGGTGCCAAGGGTGCAGATGAACGGGGCGACGTTATAGCGGGTTATGATCCAGCCATTCACCGCCCCGATAAGCGCGCCAATCAGCAGCACGACGGGCACGATAACCCACACGCTCGGGAAAATAGCGATGCCAAACATCGGCAGCACAATCCCTTTGGTGATCATCCACCCGGCGATCATCCCGCACAGCCCCAGCGTCGCCCCAATCGACAGGTCGATCCCGGCGGTGATGATCACGAAGGTGATCCCCAGCGCCAGAAACGCGTTGATCGCGATATGCTTAATCATGATCACCAGGCTGCCCGCGGAGAGAAAGCCCGGCACGGTCATGGTGAAAAAGCCGACAATTAAAAACAGCGCAATGAAGGTGCGCATTTTCAGCAACAGCAGAAGCAGTTTTTCCCGGGAAGGCGCGGCCCCTTTTTGCGGCACCAGCGCGACAGACTGTGTTGTTTTCATCTTAGAACCCCTGAGCACTTACAGTTACCAGTGCCGATTCATCGGCCCGATCGCGAACAATATCGGCGGTCAGTTTGCCGCCGGACATCACCAGAATGCGGTCCGATACCGCCATAATTTCTTTCAGGTCCGAGGTGGAAAACACCACCGCGATACCCTGCTGCGACAGCTGCACCATCATGCGAAACACATCCGCTTTGGCGCCCACGTCAATGCCGCGTGTCGGCTCATCAAGGAACAGCACCTTCGGATTGGTCAGCAGCGAGCGGCCAATCACCACTTTTTGTTGATTGCCGCCGCTGAGCGCCTGGATCTCCACCTCCGGGGTGGAGACCTTGATCGACAGATTGCCAATGGTGCTGGCCACGACCTCCTGCTCCGCTTTCTGCGCAATGGTGAAACCGCGCTGCAAACGTCGCCACAGGCTGGCGATGGTCAGGTTGCTGGCCACCGACGAACCAGGGAAAATCCCGGTGCGTTTGCGGTCTTCCGGCACCAGGCTCATCCCCATGCGGATACGCTCGGCGGTGGTTAAACGCTGCGGCACCGGTTTGCTGTCGAGCCACAGCTTGCCCAGATAGTTGCGCTCGGTGCCGAGCATGCACTCGAACAGCTCGGTACGCCCGGCCCCCATCAGGCCGTAAATACCGACAATCTCTCCGGCGTTCACCTGGAAGCTGACGTCGTTGACCACCGTGTTGCCCGCAGCATTCACGCAGGTGATATGTTCGGCCTCCAGCACCGGTGCGCCAAAGGTGCGGCCCGGCTCGAGGAAATTGCTCACCGGATCGCTACCGAGCATCTCGCGTACAATCCACGGCACGTCGATATCCTCTACCTTCGCCTCGGCCTGGAATTTGCCGTCGCGCAGGATGGTGATCACATCGCCTATCGCCATCAGCTCTTCCAGCCGGTGGGAGATATAGATGATGGTGACCCCCTGGCGGGTCAGCTCGCGGATCACCCGAAACAGGATCTCCACCTCGGTTTTGCTGAGCGCCGAGGTCGGCTCGTCGAGGATCAGAATGTCGGCGTCCTCCGCCAGCGCCTTGGCGATCTCAATCAGCTGCTGCTGCCCCACCTTCAGGTTGCCAACCAGCTCGCGCGGAGAGATGGGCTGATCGAGGCGTTTCAGCAGCGCCGCGGTGCGGGACTCCTGCTCCGCCTCGTTGATCGGCGTCACGCCCTTTTGCAGCTCCCGGCCAAGGAAGACGTTTTCCGCCACGTTGAGGTTCTCAAACAGGTTCAGCTCCTGGTGCACCATGCCAATGCCGTGAGCGGCGGCGTCGCGGGTGCTGGAGAACGCCACCTGTTTGCCGTTGAGCCACATCTCGCCAAGGCTGGGCTGTTGCACCCCGGCAAGGATTTTCATCAGCGTCGATTTCCCGGCGCCGTTCTCACCGATAATGACGTTCACTTTGCCGCGCCAGACGCGGTAATCGACCTTATCCAGCGCCACGGTTCCGGGGAACAGCATCGAGATGCCCTGGGTGCTGAGGATAATGTCCTCTGCCGGGTTATCGCTCATCACGGTGCCTCCTGTTTCAGTTCCAGCGCCGCCGCCTCGTTCGCTTTTCCGCCCGTGAGGGTAGTGGCGAACAGTACGGTGGCATTTTTGCCGCGCCAGCTGTCATCCACTTTAGGCAGATGCTTCACCGCCTCGCGGTTTAAGGCGCGGGAGAGCTGGGCATACTGCACCTGGTTGGTAAATTCATCGAAACGGAAACCGGCGGCGTCGCGGATGGCATTACCGCGCATCACCGGGCCGCTCTGGATCTCAAGCGGCTGGCCGTTCACCGTCATCACCAGTTTCTGCTCGTTGGCATTGCTGGCTTCTACGCGCTCCACTTTGCCGCTCAGCCGTACAAAGACGCTCTGCGGCTTGTCAGAGGGCGTTTTCAACTGGGTGGAAAGGGCGCTGGCATCCAGCGCATGATTTTTGGCGGCGTCGAGGATCCGCGGCTGCCAGGTTTGTTGCGCGATCTGCTGGGGTGTCTGGTTGTCAAAGCTGGCTTTGGCGTTGGGATCGGCAGGCATGATTGGCTTGCCGTTCTCATCCAGATCCACCACCGTGCAGGCCGTCAGCAACAGGGCGGCTGCGCCTGTCAGCGCCGCGCCCCATTGTGTTAAACGCATACGGCCTCCGCTTATTTGCTGAGGTTAAACAGGTTCAGCTTGCTGGCATTGGTTTCATCGATCAGCACGCAATCCATCAGCTGCTTCTCGTCTTTTTGCGCTTTGCCATTTTTCAGGTAGTAATCCGCCTGTTCCACCGCCATCTGCGCCTGCTGCCAGCCCGGTTGCAGGACCGTGGCTTTGATGTTGCCGTTTTTCAGGATCGAGTCGCGGGTGTAGTCGCTGCCGTCAAAGCCGACCACAATCACGTTGTTCTTCCCGGCGGCCTTCAGCGCCGCTTCAGCACCCAGCGCCATGGTGTCGTTACCGGAGATCACGCCGACGATATCGGGGTTGGTTTGCAGAATGGCTTCCATACGGGTAAAGGCTTCGGTCTGGCTCCAGTTAGCGGTCTGCTGCGCTACCATCTTCATGTCCGGGTAGTCGTCCAGAACATCGTGGTAACCCTGGGAGCGCACATGGGCGTTGGTGTCCGATGGACGACCCAGCAGCTCAACGTATTTGCCTTTGCCGTCCAGCAGCTTCACGAACTTCTCTGCACCCAGCTGTGCCCCCTGATAGTTGTTCGACACAATCTGTGCCACCGCAATACCGGTTTTGTTGATTTCACGATCGATCAGGAAGGCAGGGACGCCTGCCGCTTTGGCCTTCTCCAGCGGACCGACGGTGGCATCTGCCCCGGCGTTGTCCAGAATGATCGCTTTCGCTTTACGGGCGATGGCGGTCTCAATCAGCTGGTTTTGTTTGTTCACGTCGTCGTCGTGCGAGGCGACAAGCGTGGTGTAACCCAGCTCTTTTGCCTTCGCTGCCGCGCCGTCGGCTTCTGCCTTGAAGAACGGGTTGTCGTGTGAGGGAGTAATAATCGCAATGAGTCCGTTATCGGCGGCAAACAGGGAACCGGAAGCGGCGATCATTGAGGCCAGTAAAGCGGATTTTACAAAGTTCGTGTTCATTCTTTTTCTCCACATTGAATATTTATTCAATAATGATTTATTATTCAATGTAACGATAAGACTGCCTGCTAAAACTGTCTACGGTTTAGGCAGCTAATTTGTTTAAAAGGAGAAAAGGATCACGATCCTGAGCCGTTATGCATCACAGATCAGGGTGATAACCTGTGCGTCGATGCGGCACCAGTGAAGGGTAAATGCCTGATTTTGTACAAAGGGCGGGAGAGGGCAGGTGAGGGTTAAGGTCAGGGTGTCGGACGTAAGCGCCGTCACGCGCGCACTCTCGAAGCCCATCCACATCTGCACCTGGGGGAACAGCGCTTTGAACAGGCTCTCTTTCGCGCTGAAGGCGAGCGTGAAGGCCAGCTCGAAGGGGAGGCCGCTCTCCGCGAGCCGTTGAGCCTCTTGGGTATCGACTACGCCGTCCTGAATATCACGGGCTTCATTTTCGGCAATGATGGCTTCACAATCGATACCCACAAGGCTCTTTTCCTGACATATCGCCACCGCCAGTGAACCGCTGTGTGAAATGCTGCCGCATACACCCGCAGGCCACAGCGGTTCGCCGCTGGTGCCGATGCCGGGAAGGGTTTGGCGGTTCAGGGCATGAAACGCGGCGATGCGCCCGGCGAGATGATCGGCTTTGCGCTTGCGCCCGGCACTGCTCAGCTGTTCATGGTGAGGAAGCCACAGAAGATCGGCCTCGGTAAAGGTCGCGGGATCGAAGGTAATTTGATGGACGGTGCGCCCGGCCATAAGAAACGTAGAGTAAGTCGTCTGCATGTGCTTCTCACCACGCAAAAAAGGGCATTTATGGTAGCACACGCGCCCGGACGGTTCCCTCTCCCTTAAGGAGAGCGGGATCACCCGTCATTTTCTTACGCTTAATGCAATGAAATAATTACAGAATAATAAACGACTTACAGCGACTCCCTGGTCCGGCTGAAAATCGACGAAGCGTTTCCGAAAGGCCGGGGCGAGGCGCAGGGACGCGCCGAGAGGGCATAGCCTGCAGGGATGCAGGCTGGTGCCCGACCCGAAAGCCTGGAGGAATAAGCTGAGTGCACCGCGAAGCGGCGATTTTCTTTGCCGGGAGCCGGGGTAGCCAGGGGGGAGGCGGCGAGCCCCCCTGGCACGTTCACGGGTGACGCGCCTGACAGAGAAGTGCAGAACGTAAGGTGAACGGAACCGCCACCTGAGCCGCATGTACCCCTCACCCCAACCCTCTCCCCAGAGAGGAGAGGGGGCCGGCCGAGCCAATATCAGGAGAGGGGGCCGACCGAGCCACTATTTTTTGTGGGGATCCTTTAAACCTTGACGGACAGGGCGTAAAGCATCAGAACTGCGTATTCACGCTCATATACCAGGTCCGTCCCGGTTCGTTATAGGTATACGCGCCCGCGCCATACATATACGCCCCGGTAGTGGTATTCCCGGTAGTCTGGGCATTACCCGCACGCCACTGACGTTTATCGAAGACGTTATCCACGCCACCGGTCAGGCTGACGTATTTGGTCACGTCCCAGGTCGCGCTCAGGCCGACGATGCTGTAAGGGCTAACTTCGTCCTTCTCAGAACCACTCACCGGCTGACCTTTGTAGTTGTACTTCTTCGGCTGCTGCTTGCCGTACCAGGTGAAGGTCGACTGCAGCGACACATCCTGCTGTACCTGCCAGCTCAGGGTTGAGTTCAGCGTGTACTCCGGGATGATCGACAGGCGGTCGCCGGTCTCCTTGTTCTTGCTTTGCAGCATGTAAGTTACGTTGTTCGTCCAGTTGATGGTGTCGCTCACCGGCACGTTCAGCGTGCCCTCCAGCCCTTCCACCACCGCTTTCGGCACGTTTTCCCACTGATAGATATCGGTCTGCACTTTACCGGAAGAGGTATGACCCACCGGGGCGTAGCCCGCTTCAATCTTGTCGCGATAGTCGTTACGGAACCAGGTCACGCCCGCCAGCCAGCCGTCGCGTTTCCACTCCAGGCCGATCTCTTTGTTGATGCTGGTTTCGGCTTTCAGATCCTCGTTACCCAGCATATAACAGCCGACGCCGTCCGAACTTGCATAGCAACCCTGGCCTTTGCTGTAGAGCAGGTAGTTCGGGTTGGTCTGATACAGGCTCGGGGCTTTATAGGCCCGGGCGATCCCCATCTTCAGGGTGAAATCCTCCCCCAGACCTTGCGACAGGTTCAGGGACGGACTCCAGTTGTTGCCCACGATGGAGTGATGATCGAAGCGCAGCGCCGGGGTCAGCATGGTGCTGTCGGTCAGCTCCATGTTGTTCTCCGCGAACAGGGAGAAGATTTCGGCATCTGAGTACGGGCTGCGGTTGTTGCTCATCCCCGGAATGGCGCCGCCCTGCAAGGTCTGGCCGTTGGAGGACATATCCTTCATCCGCTGCTGATCCCACTCGGTGCCCAGGGTCAGGTTCTGGTTGACGATAAAGTCGATCGGCAGGTTGATTTCGCTGTGCAGCATCACGTCGGACAGGTCGGTATCGGTGAACTTATTGCTGTTAAACAGCCCTTCCAGACCGCCTGCCAGCCCTTCGCCCAGACGTGAGTTGCGGGTGTGTTCGTACTGCGCCCAGTTGTTGGTGGTGATGCCATTATCCCAGCCGCCGGTCCAGGTGAGCGCGAAGTTCTGGCGATAGAGACGGTTGGTCTCTTTGCCGTAGTTCTTCTTCACCAGCCCGTTGCTGCTGTTGTCATTGTTGGTGTTCTGCGTATCGCCTGCGTAAAGGTTGTTCTGGCGGCTGTAGCCGGCCTCAAACTGCAGGGCCTGCATCGGAGCAAAGTCCCAGCGCAGCACGCCGTTGATGTCTTTGTTCTCGACCCCTTCGCGTCCGGCAGGCAGCGTATCGGCATAGGCACCGGTACGTTCAGACTGATGGCCCTGGTTGATATCCCATGCGTCGGCCTGGGTTTTATCCAGGTTGCCGTACAGGCGGAAGCTGAAATCTCCGCCGAGCGGGCCATTCAGGCTAAAGTTGGTGCGTTTGGTGGAGCCTTCTTCATTGTGCTCAGGGGCGTTCAGATAGGTGTTCCAGGAGCCATGCCACTCGTTGCTGACCTTTTTGGTGATGATATTCACCACGCCGCCCGCTGCGCCGTTACCGTAACGTGCAGCCGCCGGGCCACGGATCACCTCGATGCGCTCGATCATCTCTGGCGGCACCCAGCCGGTATCGCCGCGGGTATCACGCTCGCCGCGCCAGCCCAGACGGATAGAGTTGCGGCTGGTCACCGGCTTACCGTCAATCAGGATCAGGGTATTTTCAGGACCCATGCCGCGGATATCAATCTGGCGATTGTTGCCGCGCTGGCCGCTGGTGGAGTTACCGGTGAGGTTGACGCCCGGCATGGTGCGGATGATCTCTGACACATCGCGCGCGGCGGGGTTTTTACGGATCTCATCCGCGGTGATGGTGGAAACGCCCGGCGCCTGCAGGTTCTGCTCGGCGGCGGTGATCACCATGGTATCTTCGTTAGCCGCGGTATCGGCTGCCATCGCAGGCAGTGCCGCACCGTAAATCCCCAGATTGACCAGTAAGGCCAGTGAGTGAAGCTTGTTATTCATTGTCTGTCCTGCTTTTCAATGCCGCATGCCTCTAGGCTCCGTCCCGAATGGGTGAGGCGGCGGAAGGATATCGCCCGCAGTCTGCGAAAACCTCTCTGTCCTGAGTCAGTACGCAGCGCATGGCATGGTTATTTAATGTGCGCGCTTCCCACAGCGCGCCCATACGCTATTGCAAATGAAAATAGTTATCAATAATATTATCGATATTGTTTATCTTTTATCAAAAAAACCGAACAGGTCATGGGGTTATATCGGTGACGACACTGGAAACGGGGAGCGATAGCTGGTGGCTGTCGAAGCAGGGGCCGGAATGGGTACGGGAAGACGACCATTATCGGGTGACGTTCTGGTGGCGCGATCCGGCTGGAACAGAGCAGACCTCGCCGCTGAAGCGGGTGTGGATCTACATCACCGGCGTGACCGATCACCACCACAATGCCCGCCCGCAGACGCTGGTGCGCATTGCCGGAACCGATGTCTGGCAGTGGCAGGGCGAGTTCAGCCCGACCTGGCGCGGCAGTTACTGTTTTATCCCCTCAACCCATGAAGACGACTTTGCCGAGACGGTATTTGCCACCGATCCGCCGGACCGCATGGCGCTGCGCGAAGGCTGGCGCAAGCTGCTGCCGCATGCCGTCGCCGATCCGCTTAACCGCCAGCACTGGCGCGGCGGGCGCGGCCATCCGGTATCGGCGCTTGAGATGCCCGAGGCACCGGTTCAGCCCGGCTGGGATCGGCTCGACACCGCTTATCGTCCTCCGCACTGTATTGCCTGGCAAAGTACCCGCCTCGGCAACACCCGCCGGGTCTGGATCTTCACCACCGGTGAGGACACCCCTCATGAGCGCCCGCTGGCGGTGCTGCTTGACGGCCAGTTCTGGGCCGAAAGCATGCCGGTATGGCCCGCGCTGACGGCGCTGACTGAACAAGGCCAACTGCCGCCCGCCGTTTATGTGCTGATCGATGTGATAGATACCGTCCACCGCAGCCACGAGCTGCCCTGTAACCCCGATTTCTGGCTGGCGGTACAGCAGGAATTACTCCCCGAGGTGCATAAGCTGGCCCCGTTCAGCGACCGCGCCGATCGTACCGTGGTCGCCGGGCAGAGCTTCGGCGGGCTTTCCGCGTTGTATGCCGGGCTGCACTGGCCCGCGCGTTTTGGCTGCGTGCTCAGCCAGTCCGGCTCCTTCTGGTGGCCCCACCGCGGCGGCAAGCAGGACGGCCTGATCCTCGAGCAGCTTAAAAACCACCAACTGTCGGCGCAGGGGCTGCGCATCGTCCTTGAGGCGGGGCGACGGGAACCCCTGATTTACCGCGCCTGTCAGGCGCTGTACGCCGAACTACAGCACATCCGGCAGCCGGTTATCTGGCGGCCGGTTGAGGGTGGACATGATGCACTTTGCTGGCGGGGAGGGCTGACGCAGGGGCTGATGACTCTCTGGCAGCCGATTATTTAATCACGGAGTCTGGTATGGAATTCAGTAACCCCTTCGACGATCCACAGGGTCTGTTCACCCTGGTGCAAAACGCGCAACAGCAGTACAGCCTGTGGCCGCAGCAGTGCGCCTTGCCGGAAGGCTGGCGCGTGGTGTGCGAGCCGCAGTCGCAGGAAGCTTGTCAGCAGTGGCTTGCTGCCCACTGGCAAACGCTGATCCCGGCCCATTTTGCACAGGTGAACCCATGAGCGCTGCCTATCCTCTTGTTGCCGCCCAACCGGGTATCTGGATGGCGGAACAGCTTTCCGACCTGCCCAACGCCTGGAGCGTGGCCCACTACGTCGAACTGACCGGCCCGGTTGACGCCCCACTGCTGGCGAAAGCAGTAGCCGCGGGCATGATGCAGGCCGATACCCTGCGCATGCGGTTTACCGAGGACAACGGCGAGATCGCGCAGTGGGTGGACGAGAGCATTATCCTGCCGGAGCCGCAGATAGTTGATCTACGCGCGAACCCCGACCCCCATGCCGCGGCGCTGGCGCAGATGCAGGCCGATCTTAACCAGAACCTGCGCGTGGACGGCGGACAACCGCTGGCCTTTCATCTGCTGATTCAGGTGGCAGACAACCGCTGGTACTGGTATCAGCGTTATCACCATTTAGTGGTGGATGGCTTCAGCTTCCCGGCCATTACCCGCCAGATCGTTGCCATCTATCGTGCCTGGTCCAACGGCGAAGCCACGCCGGAGTCGCCTTTTACCCCCTTCGCGGAGGTGGCGGAGGAGTATCAACGCTACCGCGACAGCGAGGCGTATACCCGCGACGGTGCTTTCTGGGCCGAACAGCGCAAGCAGCTTCCACCGCCGGTGTCGCTCTCCAGCGCGCCATTACCAGGGCGTGCGGCCACGACCGACATTTTGCGCCTGAAGCTGACCGCCGATCGTCACGCCTTCAGCCAGCTGGCCACTGCCAGCCAGAGCCAGCGCACCGACCTCGCCCTGGCGCTGGTGGCCCTGTGGCTCGCCCGCCTGACCGGGCGCATGGACTATGCCGCTGGCTTTATCTTTATGCGCCGGATGGGGTCTGCGGCCCTGACGGCCACTGGCCCGGTGCTGAACGTGCTGCCGCTGGCGGTGAACATCAGGGCGCAGGAGACGCTACCGGAGCTGGCCCAGCGCCTGGCCGGGCAGATGAAAAAGATGCGCCGCCATCAGCGTTACGATGCCGAGCAGATCGTGCGCGACAGCGGGCGCGCCGCCAGCGACGAAGCGCTGTTTGGCCCGGTGTTCAACGTTAAAGTCTTCGACTACCAGTTGGATCTTGCTGGCGTTCAGGCGGTCACCCATACCCTCGCCACCGGCCCGGTCAACGACCTGGAGATGGCGCTGTTCCCGGACGAGCAGGGCGGCCTGAGCATTGAGATCCTTGCTAACAAGCAGCGTTATGATGAAGCCACCCTGGTGCGCCACGTCGAGCGCCTGCATGGGCTATTAGCGCAGTTTGCCGCCAATATTGACCTGCGCTGCGGCGAGGCAGAAACGGTGTCTGACGCCGAATATCAGCAACTGGAGAAGATTAACCAGACTGAGGTGACGCTGCCGCTCACCACCCTGAGCGCACTGGTGGCGGAGCAGGCGGCGAAAACCCCGGACGCGCCAGCGCTGGCCGACGCGCAACACCATCTGACCTACCGCGAGATGCGTGAGCAGGTGGTGGCCCTGGCGAACCAGTTGCGCGCCCGGGGCGTGGAGCCCGGCGACAGCGTGGCGGTGGCGTTACCGCGTTCAGTGTTCCTGACGCTGGCGCTGCACGCCATCGTCGAAGCGGGGGCCGCGTGGCTGCCGCTGGACACCGGCTATCCCGACGATCGCCTGCAGATGATGCTGGAGGACGCCAGGCCATCCCTGTTGATCACCACGGACGACCAGCGCCCGCGCTTCAGCCATCTGTCGGTGGAGGTGTTTAGTTACAACACACTATTTAGTGCTGAGGGCAGCGAACCGCTCAACCTCAGTGCCCCGGAACAGACCGCCTATATCATCTTTACCTCTGGCTCGACAGGACGGCCAAAAGGGGTGATGGTCGGCCAGACCGCCATCGTCAACCGCCTGCTGTGGATGCAAAACCACTATCCGCTCACCGCCGACGACGTGGTGGCGCAAAAAACGCCGTGCAGTTTTGACGTCTCGGTATGGGAGTTCTGGTGGCCCTTTATCGCCGGGGCGAAGCTGGTGATGGCCGAGCCGGAGGCGCACCGCGATCCGCTGGCGATGCAGGAATTCTTTGCGAAATATGGCGTCACCACCACCCACTTTGTGCCGTCAATGCTGGCGGCTTTTGTCGCCTCGCTGACCCCGGAAAACGCCGCCTGCTGTGCCAGCCTGAAACAGGTGTTCTGCAGCGGTGAAGCCCTGCCGACGTTGCTGTGCCGCGAGTGGGAACACCTTACTCATGTGCCGCTGCATAACCTGTACGGCCCCACCGAGGCGGCAGTGGATGTCAGCTGGTATCCGGCCTTTGGCCCGGAACTGGCATTGGTTACAGGCAACAGCGTGCCGATTGGCTTCCCGGTGTGGAATACCGGCCTGCGCATTCTGGATGCCATGATGCGCCCGGTGCCGTTCGGCGTGGCGGGGGATCTCTATCTCACCGGCATTCAGCTGGCGCAGGGGTATCTGGGCCGCCCGGATCTGACCGCCAGTCGGTTTATCGCTGACCCGTTCGTGCCGGGTGAGCGCATGTATCGCACCGGCGACGTGGCCCGTTGGCTGGATAACGGCGCGGTGGAGTATTTAGGCCGCAGCGACGATCAACTGAAAATTCGCGGTCAGCGCATTGAACTGGGAGAAATCGACCGGGCGATGCTGACCCTGCCTGATGTGGCCCAGGCGGTGACCCATGCCTGCGTTATCAACCAGGCCGCAGACACTGGCGGCGATGCCCGTCAACTGGTGGGCTATGTGGTATCGGAGTCCGGCCTGCCGCTGGACCGCGATGCGCTGCTGACCATCCTGAAAACGCAGCTGCCACCGCATATGGTGCCGGTGGTGTTATTGCAGTTAAGCGCGCTGCCGCTCAGCGCCAACGGCAAGCTGGATCGCAAGGCGCTGCCGCTGCCTGAACTGACGGTGAAAACCCCGGGGCGCGCCCCGGAAAGCGACGCGGAACAGGCGATTGCGGCGGCGTTTTCTGCCCTGCTGGGCTGCGAGATCAACGACATCGAGGCCGATTTCTTTGCCCTCGGCGGGCACTCGCTGCTGGCGATGCGTCTTGCCGCAAGTTTGAGTCGCCACTTTGCCCGCCAGGTCACGCCCGGTCAGGTCATGGTGGCTTCGACGGTGGGCAAGCTGAGCGCGTTGCTGACCGGTGACATGAGCGATGAGCAGGCGCAGCGTCTGGGCTACGAGACGCTCTTGCCCCTGCGTGAAAGCCACGGCCCGACGCTGTTCTGCTTCCATCCGGCCTCCGGCTTTGCCTGGCAGTTCAGTGTGCTGGCGCGCTACCTCAATCCACGCTGGTCAATCACCGGCATTCAGTCGCCGCGACCAGGGCCGATGCAGCAATGTGCCACGCTGGATGAGGTGATCGAGCATCATCTGGCGACGCTGCGCGCCCAACAGCCTCACGGGCCTTATTATCTGTTCGGTTATTCCCTCGGCGGCACGCTGGCGCAGGGTATTGCCGCCCGGCTGCGCGGGCAGGGGGAAGATGTCGCGTTCCTGGGACTGCTGGATACCTGGCCGCCTGAGACGCAAAACTGGCGCGAAAAAGAGGCGAATGGCCTCGATCCTGAAGTATTAGCGGAGATCGAGCGCGAGCGTCAGGCGTTTCTCGCCGCCCAGCAGGGGCAGGCTTCCGGGGAGTTGTTCAGCGCGATAGAGGGCAACTATGCCGACGCGGTACGTCTGCTGACCACGGCGCGCAGTTCTGCCTTTGACGGTAAAGCGACGCTGTTTGTTGCCGAGCGCACACGAACGATGGATCCGCACCAGGCCTGGGCGCCCTGGGTGGGGGAACTGGAGGTTTATCGCCAGGATTGCGCCCATGTCGATATCATCTCTCCACAGGCGTTTGAACAGATAGGGCCGGTGTTGAAAGGGATATTGGGGTAGCTTATCCCCTCACCCTAACCCTCTCCCCATAGGGGAGAGGGAACAGTAAAGCGCTGGCTTTTCGCCCGCGCCCTAAGGGGAAGAGGGCACGGAGCCGTCTTTTCACTTTCGCTCTTTAGGGAAGAGGGCACGGGGCCGTCTTTTCACCTTCGCCCTTTAGGGAAGAGGGTACGGAGTCGTCTTTTCACCTTCGCCCTTTAGGGAAGAGGGTACGGAGCCATCTTTTCACCTTCGCCCTTTAGGGAAGAGGGTACGGAACCGTCTTTTCACCTTCGCTCTTTAGGGAAGATGGCACGGGGCCATGTTTTCACCCTCTCCCCTTTGGGGAGAGGGCCGGGGTGAGGGGGTCAGACCGCACGTTTCCCCATTGGCACCACCAGCGGTGTGCCCGCCACCGGATCGTCAATAATCATGCAGCGCATCCCGTAGATCCGCTCGATCAACGCCGGGGTGACGATCTCCTTCGGCGCACCCTCCGCCACAATTTTTCCCTCGCGCAGGGCAATCAGATGGGTGGCATAGCGGCAGGCCTGATTGAGGTCATGCAGCACTGCCGCCAGGGTAAAGCCCTGGGTGCGGTTCAGGTCGCTTAACAGCTCCAGCAGGTCGATCTGATGGCTGATATCCAGCCAGGTGGTCGGTTCGTCCAGCAGCATAATTGACGTCTCCTGGGCCAGCACCATTGCAATCCACGCCCGCTGGCGTTGCCCGCCGGAGAGGGTGTCTACGCTCTGCGCCGCCAGGTCGGTAATACCCGTGGCCTGCATCGCTTTGGTCACCGCCGCTTCGTCCTCTTTACGCCAGCGGGTAAAGAGCGGCTGGTGCGGATAGCGCCCGCGCGCGACCAGCTCCTGCACCGTAATATCCCCCGGCGTTGTGGCGTTTTGCGCCAGCAGTCCGACCCGGCGCGCCACCTCTTTGCTGGCGAAGCGCTGGATCTGCTCGCCATCAAGAAATACGTTGCCGTGCAACGGGGTCATCAGACGGCTCAGGGTACGCAGCAGCGTCGATTTGCCACAGCCGTTGGGGCCGATAATGGCGGTAAAGTGGCCGTCGGGGATCGCCACCTGCAGATCCTTCGCCACGGTTTTTTTACCGTAGCCGAGGGTCAGATTTTCGCCGCGCAAGCGGGTTGCAGTCTCTGTCATTTCTTGCGGGACTCCTGAACAAGCAAGACGATGAGGTAGATCCCGCCAAGACTGACGGTTACGACCCCCACCGGAAGTTGATACGGCATAAACAGCTGCTGAGCGCAGAGATCGGCGGCCAGCAACAGCAGCGATCCGCACAGCGCCGACTGGGTTAACCCCCAGCGGGCAGTGCCGCTCAGACGCCGCGCGATGTGCGGGGCCACCAGCGCAATAAAGGAGATCGGCCCGGCAATCGCCGTCGCGGCGGCGGTTAACACCACCGCCACCAGCATCAGCATCAGACGCGAGCGCTCGACGCTCACGCCCAGCGCGCAAGCGCTGTCGTCCCCCATCTCCAGCAGGCGCATCCGTTTCACCAGCAGTAAGGCGCAGATGAACATCAGCAGGATCAGCGGGGCGGCGGGCAGGGTTTTGGCCCACGTCAGGCCGTTGAGCGACCCGGCGAACCACAGCCCGGCAGAGAGCGAGGTCTCCAGCGACGCCTGCAACAGCAGCCAGGTGTTAAAGGCCATCAGCATGGCGCGCATACCGATGCCAATGATGATCAGGCGGAAGGTCTCGATGCCATCGCGCCAGGCCAGCGCCCAGACGATCAGCGAGGTGAGAATGCCGCCCGCCATCGCCGCCAGGGTAATGGCCGTCAGGTGCTGACCAAACAGCACCATCGCCACCAGCACGCCGCTCCAGGCTCCGGTATTAAAGCCCATCACATCCGGGCTGCCGAGGGGGTTACGCATCAGCGACTGGAAAATCGCGCCACTGATGCCCAGCGCCGCGCCCACCAGCAACGCCATCATCACCCGCGGCAGTCGCCATTCGGTCACCACCATAGTGATATTGCGCGGCGCACTGCCGGTAAGGGCATTAAAGACCTGAGTGAAATCAAGCGTCACCGCGCCACTGCGCAGGCTAAACACGGCCACGGCGAGGCTGACCAGCATCAGCAGCAGGCAACTGAGCACTAACCGACGGGAAGGGGCCATCACAGGGCACCTCCGCGCTTGCGGCGTACCAGGAAAATCAGCACTGGCGCGCCGATAAAGGCGCTAACCACCGAGACGCGCAGTTCGCCCGGCACCAGCAGACGCCCGATAATGTCGGCAAACAGCAGCAGGGCAGGGGTGGCAAGCAGCGTCACCGGCAAAGACCAGCGGTGATCAGCCCCCACCAGCCAGCGCGCCATGTGCGGCATCATCAGGCCGATAAAGGCAATGGGGCCGACCACCGCCGTGGCGCTGCCGCACAGAACGGTGATGGTCAGTAACCCGGTCAGTTGGGTGCGCGCCACGCGGCTGCCGAGGGCGGTGGCGGTGTCGCTGCCGAGGCTCAGGCTGTTGAGCGCCCGGCTTAACAGCAACGCTACGGTGGCGGCGATCAGCACCGGCACGCTCACCACCTGTAAGGTTTGCAGGGTGCGGATATCCAGCGAACCCGCCTGCCAGAAGCGCAGCTGATCGTAAACGTCCGGGTTGAGCAGGGCGATACCGTTGGAGAGGCCGTCCAGCACCGCGCCGAGCGCCACACCCGCCAGCGTCAGGCGTACCGGGCTGAGCTGGCCTCCGCCCTGGCTGCCGGTAAAGGCAACCAGCAGCGAAGCGGCAAAGGCGCCGCACAGCGCCATGACCAGCTGTTCACCGGGGGTGGAGAAACCAAACAGCGCTGCGCCCAGCACGATGGCGAAGCTGGCACCGGCGTTAACGCCGAGAATGCCCGGGTCGGCCAGCGGATTGCGGGTCAGGGTTTGCATCAGCGCCCCGGCGAGACCGAGGGCGGCTCCGGCCAGCAGACCGGCGAGGGTACGCGGCAGACGCGCATCCCGCACGATGGTGCAATCGGCGCTTTGACAGGTGGCGGTGAGGGCATCCACCACCACGGAAAACGGCAGCGGTTTCGCACCCACCGACAGGCTGAGGGCGATAGCAAACGTGAGCAATAGCAGTAAACCGGGCACGGCAAGGGCACGTGGCGCGGAAGAGGAGTACGACATAGCAACGTCCATGACTTGATAATGATAGTAATTATCGTTATCTATCTTATTTAGCTATGTTAGCATGTGCGGCCATGGAATTGGTACAAAAGAAACCATTAAGGCTTTGTAATGACCCGACAATCCTGGCTGCTCAATCTGAGCCTGCTGAAGACTCATCCGGCGTTTCGTGCTGTTTTTATTGCCCGTTTTATCTCCATTTTATCCCTTGGCCTGCTCGGCGTGGCCGTTCCGGTCCAAATCCAGGCGATGACCCACTCCAGCTGGCTGGTGGGGCTATCCGTCACCCTGACCGGCGGGGCGATGTTTATTGGCCTGATGGTGGGCGGGGTGCTGGCGGATCGCTACGAGCGTAAAAAGCTGATTCTGCTGGCGCGCGGCACGTGCGGCGTGGGGTTTGTCGGTCTGTGTCTGAACGCAATGCTGCCGGAGCCGTCGTTAATCGCCATTTACCTTCTCGGCCTGTGGGACGGCTTTTTCGCCTCGCTCGGCGTGACGGCGCTGCTGGCGGCGACGCCAGCGCTGGTGGGGCGCGAAAACCTGATGCAGGCCGGAGCCATCACCATGCTGACCGTGCGCCTGGGGTCGGTGATCTCGCCGATGGTGGGAGGGTTATTGCTCGGCACCGGCAACGTGGCCTGGAACTACGGCCTGGCGGCGGCGGGCACGTTTATCACCACCTTAACTCTGCTGCGTCTGCCTTTACTGCCGCCACCGCCGCAGCCGCGTGAACATCCGCTTAAATCCTTGCTGGCGGCGATCCGTTTTCTGTTCAGCAATCCGCTGATTGGCGGTATCGCCCTGCTGGGCGGGTTACTGACGATGGCGAGCGCGGTGCGGGTGCTTTACCCGGCGCTGGCGATGGAGTGGCAGATGAGCGTGTCGCAGATTGGTCTGCTGTATGCCGCCATTCCTCTGGGGGCGGCGTTTGGCGCCCTGACCAGCGGCAATCTGGCGCAGAGTGCCCGTCCGGGATTGATTATGCTCTTGGCGACCCTGGCCTCGTTTATTGCGATTGGCTTCTTCAGCCTGATGCCGGTCTGGGCGCTGGGAGTGATCTGTCTGGCCCTGTTCGGCTGGCTGAGTGCGGTCAGCTCGCTGCTGCAATACACCCTGATCCAGACCCAGACCCCGGAAGCGATGCTCGGGCGCATCAACGGCCTGTGGACGGCGCAGAACGTGACGGGGGATGCGATTGGTGCCGCCATTCTGGGCGGGCTGGGGGTGATCATGGCCCCGGTGGCGTCGGCCAGCAGCAGCGGATTTGTGCTGGCCATCGTCGGGGCGATGTTGTTGGTGGTGTTAGCCGAGTTGCGCCGGTTCCGGCAGGCGCCAGCTACGGTGTAGCGGGAATGTGCCGGGCGGTGGTTTTCTTCCTCTCCGTGTAGGCTGAGGGATCCCCAGTATTTTTATTGCCCTTACAGCAATGAAATAATCACAATATTATAAATGACTTACAGCGACTCCGCTGTCCGGCTGAAAATCGACGAAGCGTTTCCGGAAGGCCGGGGCGAGGCGCAGGGACGCGCCGAGAGGGCATAGCCTGCAGGGATGCAGGCTGGTGCCCGACCCGAAAGCCTGGAGGAATAAGCTGAGTGCACCGCGAAGCGGCGATTTTCTTTGCCGGGAGCCGGGGTAGCCAGGGGGGAGGCGGCGAGCCCCCCTGGCACGTTCACGGGTGACGCGGCTGACAGAGATGTGCAGAACGTAAGGTGAACGGAACCGCCACCTGAGTCGCATGTTCCCCTCTCCCCAAAGGGGAGAGGGGGCCGACCGTGCCAATATCGGGAGAGGGGGCCGACCGGGCCCATTTTTTTGACGGAACCGCCACCTGAGTCGCATGTTCCCCTCACCCCAACCCTCTCCCCAAAGAGGAGAGGGGGCCGACCGGGCCCATTTTTTTGACGGAACCGCCACCTGAGTCGCATGTTCCCCCTCACCCCAGCCCTCTCCCCAAAGAGGAGAGGGGGCCGAGCGTGCCAATATCAGGAGAGGGAGCCGACCGTGCCCATTTTTTTGTGGGGATCCCTCAGCCCACAGAAAGCCGCATGTTCCCCCTCACCCCAACCCTCTCCCCAAAGAGGAGAGGGGGCCGAGCGTGCCAATAGCAGGAGAGGAAGCCGACCGTGCCCATTTTTTTGTAGGGATCCCACAGCCCACAGGGAGGTCGCATGTTCCCCCTCACCCCAACCCTCTCCCCAAAGAGGAGAGGGGGCCGACCGTGCCAATATCAGGAGAGGGAGGCGGTCTGTGCCCTTACTTAAACAACCCCTCTAAACGATCCAGCACCCGCATCGCACTGTAGTAATCCAGTCGGAATGTCTCTGTTCCCAGCGCCCAGACGCGTTTGTTTTGTACCGCCGGCAGATGGGCCAGCAGCGGGTTGGCGTAGATCGCATCCACATCCTTCTGATCCCCGGCAAACAGGAACAGCCCTTCGCCATTCAGCCCGGTCGCCAGGTTTTCTCCCCCTAACTGCACAATGTCGTGGCGCTTACCCTGGCTTTGCGAGGCGTTCAGCCCGGCGGGCAGGGGAGCCAGAGAGAAGCCCAGCTGTTGCAGCAGCTTGCCCTGGGCCGACTCGGCGGTCCACAGGTTGGCGCTGTGGGCCGCGGCGGTGTAGACGATGGCATTCACCGGCTGCGGCGGCTGTTTCAGCTGCTGCTTCACCCGGGTGAGCTGTTTATCAAATTCTGCAATCCGCGCCGCGGCCTGCTTCTCCTGGCCGGTAATGGTGCCCAGTTGGGTCAGCAGCGCCTGCCAGCTTTTATCGTCGTAGTTGATGAGCAGCGTCGGGGCGATGGCTGACAGCTGATCGTACAGCGCCAGGGCTGAATCCCCCCCGGTGGCGCTGACCAGGATCAGATCCGGCATCTGGGCGGCTACGGCTTCTGCGCTCGGCTCGCCAATATACAGGCGCGCAAGCTTACGCTGTTTTGCCACCTCGCCCCACTGGCGCAAAAAGCCCTGATCGTCGGCCACCCGATTGTTTGGCGTCGTGGCTCCGCTGGCGATCACCGGGGCATCAATCGCCAGCAGCGAGCCGGTTAGGGTCACGCTGGTGGAGACAATCCGCGTCGGTTTGCTCTCAAGCGTGTGGGTTCCGTGGCTGTCCGTGACCTGACGCGGCCAGTCGGCGGCGAGCGCTGAGGTTAATCCTGAAATTAAAAGTCCGGTTAAAAGCAGGGTGTTACGACAAACAGCGGGCAGTTTCACTAAGGGGCATCCTGTTTTTGTTGAAGTTAATGCTTCTCATTTTCATAAATGCACCGCAGGGATGCAAGCGATAGTCGCACAAGTTGCGCGCTCATCGGTTGACACCATCGCGCTCTGGGATTAGGTTAGCCAGCGAAAATATAAATGATAATAATTCTTACTGCTTTTATCATTTCAGGAGGATGATATGGATACGTCACTGGCTGAGGACATTCAGCACAACGCGACCCGGCTGCAAAAAGACAGCTTCTTTTTTATGTCGCCTTATCACAGTTTTACCACGTCGGGTTGTTTTCGCCGTTTTTCCACCCCTGCCGTGGGCGGCGACGATCCGGCAAGCCCCTTCCAGCAACAGCTCGCCCAGGCCTTTGCCGATGCCAAAGCCGCCGGGATTGCTAACCCGGTGATGGTAGGGGCGATCCCCTTTGATACCCGCCAGCCGTCGTCGCTGTTCATTCCGCAAACATCGCAAAATTTTGTCCGTCCGGCACGCCAGCAGTCTGCCCGTTATACGACCCAGACGCCGCCGCTGACGGTGAAATCCCGCACCGAGATCCCGGCCCAGTTAGCCTTTGAAGAGATGGTGGCCCGCGCCGCCGCCCTGACGGCGACGCCGCGTGTGAATAAAGTGGTGCTGTCGCGCCTGATCGACATCGCCACCGAAGAGAACCTCGACAGCAGCGTGCTGCTGGAAAAACTGATTGCCCAGAACCCGGCCAGCTTTAACTTCCACGTCCCGCTGGAGGATGGCGGGGTACTGCTTGGCGCCAGCCCGGAACTGCTGCTGCGTAAAGAGGGGGCTCACTTTAGCTCCCTGCCGCTGGCCGGTTCCGCGCGTCGTCAGCCGGACGATATGCTCGATCGTGAGGCGGGCAACAAGCTGCTGGCCTCGGCAAAAGATCGTCACGAACATGACCTGGTCACCCAGGCGATGAAGGCGGTACTCGCCCCGCGCAGCCATCAACTGACTATGCCCGCTTCGCCGCAGTTAGTGACCACCCCGACCCTGTGGCACCTCGCCACCCCGGTAGAGGGCGAAGCGCGTGAAGATGAAAACGCCCTGACCCTGGCCTGTCTGCTGCACCCGACCCCGGCCCTGAGCGGCTTCCCGCACCAGGCGGCGAAAGCGTTGATTGCCGAGCTGGAGCCGTTCGACCGTGAACTCTTCGGCGGAATCGTCGGCTGGTGCGACAGCGAAGGCAACGGCGAGTGGGTGGTGACCATCCGCTGCGCGCGCCTTCACGCCAACCGCGTGCGCCTGTTTGCCGGTGCCGGGATTGTGCCTGCCTCCTCACCGGTTGCCGAGTGGCGCGAAACCGGCGTCAAACTGACCACCATGCTCAATGTTTTTGGCTTGCATTAAGGATTAATCATGACCCTTCCCTTTACCCGCTGGCCCGACGACTTCGCCCGTCGCTATCGTGAAAAAGGTTACTGGCAGGATCTGCCCCTGACGGACATTCTGACCCGCCATGCTGACAGCGATGCGCTGGCGATTATCGACGGCGAACGCCGCTTGACGTACCGCCAGTTCCAGCAGTCCGTCAATAACCTCGCGGCAGCGTTGCAGGCGCAGGGGATCCAGCGGGGTGAAACCGCTCTGGTGCAGTTGGGTAACGTCGCGGAGTTCTACATCACCTTTTTCGCGCTGTTGCAGGTGGGCGTGGCCCCGGTGAATGCGCTCTTTAGCCACCAGCGCAGCGAACTGAACGCCTACGCCACCCAGATTGAACCGACGCTGCTGATTGCTGACCGCGCCCATGGCCTGTTTGCTGGCGACGATTTCCTTAACATCTTCAGGGATCAGCACCCCTCCGTGCGCGTGGCGCTGCTGCGCGGCGAAGGGCTGGAAGCGGCCATTGCCCGTCCGGCGGAAAACTTTATCGCCAGCCCGACCCCGGCTGACGAGGTGGCGTTCTTCCAGCTCTCCGGCGGCAGTACCGGCACGCCGAAGCTGATCCCGCGCACCCATAACGACTATTACTACAGCATTCGCCGCAGCAACGAGATCTGCGGCATCACCGCGGATACCCGCTACCTGAACGCGCTGCCTGCTGCCCACAACTTTGCGATGAGTTCCCCCGGCTCGCTGGGGATCTTTATGGCCGGTGGCTGCGTGGTATTGGCGCACGATCCGAGCGCCACGCTCTGCTTCCCGCTGATTGAAGAGCATCGCATCACCGTCACCTCGCTGGTGCCGCCAGCGGTCAGCCTGTGGCTGCAGGCCATTACCGAAGGCGCAGGGAATGCCCAACTGGCGTCGCTGCAACTGTTGCAGGTGGGCGGGGCGCGGCTTTCTGCCACGCTGGCTGCCCGCATTCCGGCAGAGATGGGCTGCCAACTCCAGCAGGTCTTTGGGATGGCGGAAGGGCTGGTGAACTACACCGCCCTGGATGACACCCCGGAACGCATCATGAATACCCAGGGTCGTCCGATGTGCCCGGATGACGAAGTGTGGGTAGCCGATGAGAACGGTAATCCGCTGCCGCGCGGCGAGGTCGGGCGTCTGATGACCCGCGGGCCGTACACCTTCCGCGGCTACTACAAAAGCCCGGAGCACAACGCCAGCGCCTTTGACGCGAACGGCTTTTACTGTTCCGGGGATCTGATCGCCATTGACGAGCAGGGTTACATCACCGTGCAGGGGCGTGAGAAAGATCAGATCAACCGCGGCGGGGAGAAGATCGCCGCCGAAGAGGTGGAAAACCTGCTCCTGCGCCACGAGGCGGTGATCCACGCCGCGCTGGTCAGCATGGAGGACAGCCTGCTGGGCGAGAAGAGCTGCGCGTATCTGGTGGTGAAACAGCCCCTGCGTGCAGTTGACGTGCGCCGCTTCCTGCGCGAGCAGGGCGTGGCTGAATTCAAACTGCCGGATCGCGTGGAGTGCCTGGATGCACTGCCGCTGACGCCGGTAGGCAAAGTCGATAAAAAACAATTACGCCTGTGGCTGGCCGAACGGGCGCAGGGCTGAGGAGCAAACGATGGCAATTCCAAAATTAACCGGTTATGCGCTGCCAGGCGCGGCAGATCTGCCCAGCAATAAAGTGAGCTGGACCATGGAGCCCGCGCGCGCCGCGCTGCTGATCCACGATATGCAGGAGTATTTTCTTAACTTCTGGGGCGATAACTGTCCGATGATGGCGCAGGTGGTGGCGAACATCGCCCGTCTGCGCGACTACTGCAAGCAGCAGGGGATCCCGGTCTATTACACCGCCCAGCCGAAAGAGCAGAGCGATGAAGACCGCGCCCTGCTGAATGACATGTGGGGGCCGGGCCTGACCCGTTCCCCGGAGCAGCAGCGCATTGTCGCTGAACTGACCCCGGACGAAGCAGACACCGTGCTGGTGAAGTGGCGCTACAGCGCGTTTCATCGCTCGCCGCTGGAGCAGATGCTGAAAGAGAGCGGGCGCGACCAGTTGATCATCACCGGCGTGTATGCCCACATCGGCTGCATGACCACCGCGACCGACGCCTTTATGCGCGACATCCAGCCGTTCTTCGTCGCCGATGCGCTGGCGGATTTCACCCGGGATGAGCACCTGATGTCGCTCAAGTACGTGGCCGGTCGTTCCGGGCGCGTGGTGACCACCGACGAGCTGCTGCCGTCAGTGCCCGCCAGTAAAGCGGCGCTGCGCGAGGCGATCCTGCCCCTGCTGGACGAGTCCGATGAGCCGATGGATGACGAAAACCTGATCGACTACGGTCTGGATTCGGTACGCATGATGGCCCTGGCGGCGCGCTGGCGCAAAGTGCATGGCGATATCGACTTTGTGATGCTGGCGAAAAACCCGACGCTGGATGCCTGGTGGGCGCTGCTCTCCCGCGAGGTGAAATAATGGCTACGTTCGATTTTGCGGGGAAAACCGTCTGGGTGACCGGGGCCGGGAAAGGCATCGGTTACGCCACCGCGGTGGCGTTCGCAGAGGCGGGCGCCCGGGTGACGGGCTTTGACGTGGCCTTCCCGCAGGCGAGCTATCCCTTTACCACCGAAGTGCTGAACGTAGCGGACGCTGCGCAGGTGAGCGAGGTCTGCGGGCTTTTGCTGGCTTCGGTCGATCGTCTGGATGTGCTGGTGAATGCAGCAGGGATCCTGCGGATGGGGGCGACTGACCAGCTCTCGCAGGACGACTGGCAACAGACTTTTGCGGTCAACGTTGGCGGGGCGTTTAACCTGTTCCAGCAGACGATGGGGCAGTTCCGCCGTCAGCAGGGCGGGGCGATTGTCACCGTGGCCTCCGATGCGGCACACACTCCGCGCCTCGGGATGAGCGCCTACGGGGCGTCGAAAGCGGCGCTGAAAAGCCTGGCCCTGACCGTCGGCCTTGAGCTGGCGGGCAGCGGCGTGCGCTGTAATCTGGTGTCGCCGGGATCCACCGACACCGACATGCAGCGCACCCTGTGGATGAGCGATGACGCCGAGCAGCAGCGTATTCGCGGCTTTGGCGAGCAGTTCAAGCTCGGCATTCCGCTGGGTAAAATCGCCCGTCCTGAGGAGATTGCCAGCACCGTACTGTTCCTCGCTTCTGACCTCGCCAGCCATATCACCTTGCAGGATATCGTGGTGGATGGTGGCTCGACGCTGGGGGCCTAGATGATCTGGAAACGACATCTGTCGCTGGAGGAATTAAACCGCTCCAGCCTCAACACCATGGTGGCGCATCTGGGGATCGTCTACACCCGGATTGGCGACGATACCCTCGAAGCCGAGATGCCGGTGGATGCCCGTACCCATCAGCCGTTTGGCCTGCTCCACGGCGGCGCATCGGCGGCGCTGGCGGAGACGCTGGGGTCGATGGCCGGGTTCCTGATGACCCGCGATGGGCAGAGCGTGGTGGGCACGGAGCTGAACGCGACGCACCATCGTGCGGTGTCGCAGGGAAAGGTGCGCGGCGTGTGCCAGCCGCTGCATCTGGGGCGTACCAGCCAGAGCTGGGAGATCGTGGTGTATGACGAGCAGGGAAGACGGTGCTGTACCTGTCGGTTGAGTACGATGGTGCTGGGATGAGGGAGGCAGAGTTGCCCCTCACCCTAACCCTCTCCCCTGCGGGGATAGGGGATAGATCTGAGCACTGTTTTCCCTCTCTCCCCTGCGGGGATAGGGGAGAGATCTGAGCACTGTTTTCCCCTTCTCTCCTGCGGGGATAGGGGAGAGATCTGAGCACTGTTTTCCCCCTCTCCCCTACGGGGATAGGGGTAGATATGAGCACTGTTTTCTCCCTCTCCCCTGCGGGGAGAGGGCCGGGGTGAGGGGGAAATGCGATTACAGCATCGACACAATCCGCTTCAGCAACCGGATCCGCGGCGCAATTGACGCCTTATCCAGCCACTCCGCCGGGCTGTGGAAGCCCGCGCCAATCGGCCCTAAGCCGTCGAGGGTCGGAATGCCGAGCGCGGCAGTGTGGTTGGCATCGCTGCCGCCACCCACCGCCTGCCAGGTAATGGCGATATCCTCTTCTTTCCCGGCTTTCTCAACGAGCTGCATCAGTCCTTGCGTGGCTTCACTCGCTGCCATGGCGGGCTTGTGGTTGACGCGCGTCAGCGAGGTGGTAACGCCCTCTAAAAATCCTTTTTCACACAGGGCTTCCAGCGCCTGATTGACCCGGTCGTACTCGTCGTTTTCCCAGAAACGCACGTCGAGTTCGGCAACGGCGCTATCCGCCACCACGTTGGCCGCGCTGCCGCCGTGAATCACGCCGACGTTCAGCGTGGTGCCGCGATCCCAGTCGGTGAGCGCGTTAATGGCGGTCACAGCATGCGCCAGGGCGTTAATCGCCGAGCGGCCTTTTTCCGGATCGTTACCCGCGTGCGCCGCCACGCCGCTAAAGGTGAGGTGGTAGCCCGCCATGCCTTTGCGCGCTTTGACCAGGGAACCGTCGGCACGTGCCGCTTCACACACCAGCACGCAGCGGGCGCGTTTAGCCAGTTCGCCAATCCATTCGTGGGAGTAGACCGAGCCGGTCTCTTCGTCCGGGTTCATGGCCACGGCAATCGCCAGGCGATCCTTATCCGCCGCGTCCAGCCCGCGCATCGCCCAGAGGATGTTCAGCAATCCACTTTTCATGTCGGAGACGCCAGGGCCGTACAGGCGAGTATCGTCTTCACTCAGCGGACGTTCGGCTACGGTGCCGGGGGCAAAGACGGTATCGAGGTGGCCCACCAGCAGAACGTCAAACTGCTCTGCGTGCGGCTTATTGCTGACGAAGACGCCGGGGCCGACGTTATCACCCAAATTAACCTGCTCGGTGTGCCAGCCTTCGCGTTGCCACAGCGTCTGCATGATGCCTGCGACGGTGGCGACGCCTGCGATGGTCTGGGTGCCGCAGTCTACGTTCACCAGGGTTTTGAGTTCTTCAATATAGTGGTCAAGATTCATGGTTACGTCCTGTTCAGAGAATAATGCGCATCAGCAGCATGGCTAAGAAAGCGTTGACCACCGAAAGGGCGATCATCAGCGGAATGCGTTTGGCGCGGGTGCCAATCACACCCAGAATGCGGCCCAGATACTGCACCTGGGAGCCCATCAGATAGATAGCCGGGGCGAGGATGGCCAGATGCTCCCCGGTCAGGATGCCTTTATCAAAAAGGCCAATGGCGACACCGATGCCGCCGCCCATCGACATCCAGCCACCGATCAGCACGGCGGCCGCTTCGCCCGGCAGGCCAAACAGGCCCATTAACGGCGCGAAGATCATGCCCAGGCCTTTTAGCGCACCGGTGATCTCCAGGGCTTTGATGATGATAAATGCCATGACCACATTGGGCAGGGTACTGCTGGTGGCGATCCCCCAGCCTTTACGTGCCCCTTCGACGAACACATCGGTAATAACGGGATTGGATTGTGGCGCACTCATGCGGCTTCTCCTTTTGCCTGTGGTGATTCAGCGGTGTTTTTTCCGGTAAAGGCCAGGATCAGACGCAGCAGATTTGCGCCGACGATTTTCATGATGAACATCACCGCGATGCAGGCCCCAATTGAGGCGGGCACCGCCGCTGTGCCATCGACGGCCACCAGCGTGAACAGAATGGCCCCGGAGGAGAAGAAGTTGGTGATCATCGCGCCAGCGGAAAACTGGAACATGGCAAAGACATCTTTTTCCGTTTCGCTGATTTGCCCTTCATCGGCCAGATTACGCGTGAGGGAGGCGCCGACGTCCGTGCTTTGCAGGCTGCCAATCAGCGCCAGCCCGGCGGTGCCAGGGATGCCCAGCAGCGGGCGCAGCAAGGGGGTTAACAGCTTGCGGGCGGCACGCAGTGCGCCGTAATGCTCCAGCACGTTGATCATGCCGAGCGCAAACATGACGGCCGGAATCAGCCCGAGCGCGAACAGAAATCCGTCCATCGCACCGCTGCCGCCCGTACCGCGAAAGGCGCTGGTGGCGGTGGTGAGCGTGCCATCGTTCAGGCTGGCCTTGCTGACCACTTTGCCAAACGCCCCGTTGAGGGTGGTGAAATCAAAAACGCCGTACCACTCTTTTCCCCCTAACAGGCCAGAGAAGAAAACGGCGGCGAAAGCCAGCGCAAAGTAAGCGCCTGGCCCGACCTTATACTCCTGATGTTGTGAACTATTCATATCCTTTTCCTTGTAAGTGCGCGGGTGCGCAGGGTCATTCTGGCGAGGTTGTGCGCAAAAAAGATGATACAAATCATTTCGTAACGGCGTTGCAGGATGAAAAAGATAAAAATGTGACCGGCGACAGAGCAGGGGGAGAGTAATAGTGATCGGCTTAACACTGTGGTGTAAATCTCTGGTTTGACCACGCATTATTGCGTTTTAAAGTTGTTAAATTTTAAGTGGTGTTCTAGAAACAAAATGTAACATTCCACTGTTTCACGACAACGGACATCCATTATGAATAACTCAGGGAAATACCTTTTATGGGCAGGGCTATCCGTTGTGGGAGCCTTTGCCCTGGGCTATATCGCCCTTAACCGGGGGGAACAGATCAATGCGCTGTGGATAGTGGTTGCAGCGGTTTGTATCTATCTGATTGCCTATCGTTTTTACGGCAAGTTTATTGCCCGTAACGTGCTCTCTGTCGATCCCACGCGCATGACGCCTGCGGTACGGCATAACGACGGTCTGGACTATGTGCCGACCGACAAAAAAGTACTCTTTGGTCACCATTTTGCCGCCATCGCCGGGGCCGGGCCGCTGGTGGGGCCGGTGCTGGCCGCGCAGATGGGCTATCTCCCGGGGATGATCTGGATCCTCGCCGGGGTGGTGCTGGCGGGGGCGGTGCAGGACTTTATGGTGCTGTTCGTCTCCACCCGCCGCGACGGGCGTTCCCTCGGGGAGCTGGTGAAAGAGGAGATGGGACCCACTGCCGGGGTGATTGCGCTGGTGGCCTGTTTCATGATCATGGTGATTATCCTCGCGGTACTGGCGATGATCGTGGTGAAAGCCCTGACCCACAGTCCGTGGGGAACCTACACCGTCGCCTTTACCATTCCGCTGGCGATTTTCATGGGGATCTACATTCGCTACCTGCGACCGGGGCGTATCGGCGAGGTGTCAGTGATTGGCCTGTTCTTCCTGGTCTTCGCCATTATTTCCGGCGGCTGGGTGGCTGAAAGCCCTACCTGGGCACCGTACTTTGACTATACCGGTGTGCAGCTGACCTGGATGCTGGTGGGCTATGGCTTTGTGGCGGCGGTACTGCCGGTGTGGCTGCTGCTGGCCCCGCGTGACTACCTCTCCACCTTCCTGAAAATCGGCACCATCGTTGGGCTGGCGATCGGCATTCTGATTATGCGTCCGACCCTGACCATGCCTGCGGTGACGAAGTTTATCGACGGCACCGGCCCGGTCTGGTCCGGCAACATGTTCCCGTTCCTGTTTATCACCATCGCCTGTGGCGCGGTCTCTGGCTTCCATGCGCTGATTGCCTCCGGCACCACGCCGAAGATGCTGGCCAATGAAAATCAGGCCTGCTTTATCGGCTATGGCGGCATGCTGATGGAGTCCTTCGTCGCCATTATGGCGCTGGTCTCGGCCTGCATTATCGATCCGGGCGTCTATTTTGCGATGAACAGCCCGATTGCGGTGCTGGCACCCGCCGGTACGGCTGACGTGGTGGCCTCTGCGGCGCAGGTAGTCAGCGGCTGGGGCTTTGCCATTACCCCGGATACCCTGGCCCAGATTGCCAACGAGGTGGGCGAGCAGTCGATTATCTCCCGCGCGGGCGGTGCCCCGACCCTGGCGGTGGGGATGGCCTACATCCTGCACGGTGCGCTGGGCGGCCTGATGGATGTGTCGTTCTGGTATCACTTTGCCATCCTGTTTGAAGCGCTGTTTATCCTGACAGCGGTAGATGCGGGGACCCGTGCGGCGCGCTTTATGTTGCAGGATCTTCTGGGGGTGATTTCTCCGGGGCTGAAACGCACCGAATCGCTTCCCGCCAACCTGCTGGCGACCGCACTCTGCGTGCTGGCGTGGGGATACTTCCTGCATCAGGGGGTGGTCGATCCGCTGGGCGGCATCAACACCCTGTGGCCGCTGTTCGGTATTGCTAACCAGATGCTGGCCGGTATGGCGCTGATGCTCTGCGCGGTGGTGCTGTTCAAGATGAAACGTCAGCGTTACGCCTGGGTCGCCCTGGTGCCGACGGCCTGGCTGCTGATCTGTACCCTGACCGCTGGCTGGCAGAAAGCCTTCAGCAGTGATGCCAAAGTGGGCTTCCTCGCGATCGCCAACAAGTTCCAGGCGATGATCGACAGCGGCAAGATCCCGGCGCAGTACACCGAGTCGCAGCTGTCACAGCTGGTGTTTAATAACCGTCTGGATGCCGGGCTGACCATCTTCTTTATGGTGGTGGTTGTGGTGCTGGCGCTGTATTCTCTGAAGACCGCCATGGCTGCCCTGAAACAGGACAAACCTACCGCGAAAGAGACGCCGTATCAGCCGATGCCTGCTAACTATGATGAGCGTGTGACGCAGGCGAAAGGGGCGCATTAAAGACAATGCCGGGTGGCGCTAGCGCTACCCGGCTTCTATTCCCTGTGAGACAAAAGCGATGTTCGACACCCTATCCAAAGCAGGTAAATACTTAGGCCAGGCCGCGAAAATGATGATCGGCGTGCCGGACTATGACAACTACGTTGAGCATATGCGGGTCAACCATCCCGATCAGACCCCGATGACCTACGAAGCCTTCTTCCGCGATCGCCAGGACGCCCGTTACGGTGCTAAAGGCGGAGCCAAGTGCTGTTAACCCTCCAGACCAGATGAAAACGCCTCTGCCAGACGGCAGAGGCCTACCCAATCTTTGCAACGAGGCGTCAGGCGTTCAGACCGCCGTCCACGTCCAGCCCGGTGCCGGAGATCTGCCCGGCGGCAGGGCTGGCAAGGAAGGTGACCGCCGCGGCGATATCTTCCGGCTGGCCATAATGCCCGGTCGCAATGAGCTGACGTTGGGATTCAGCCTGCACGCCATCCTCCGGATTCATATCGCTGTTGGTAGGGCCAGGGTGGACCAGATTGACGGTAATACCGCGCGGTCCCAGGTCACGCGCCAGCCCGCGGGTCAGGGAGTTGAGCGCCGATTTGGTCATTGAATAGACCGCGATACCCGGCTGGGCGACGCGGTTGGCCAGACAGCTGCCGATGTTGATGATGCGTCCGCCATCGGACATATGCATGAGCGCGGCCTGGATGGCGATCACCACCCCGCGAATATTGACGTTAATCAGGGCATCAATGTCTGCCAGCGTCATGGACTCCAGCTGGCCACCACGCGCAATCCCGGCGTTGTTCACCAGAATATCCAGCCCGCCCAGGGTACGCGCTGCCTGCGTCACGGCATTCTGAATGGCCTCTGCGCTGGCGCTGTCGGCCTGAATCGCCTCGCTGTGCCGACCCAGCGCCGCAATTTCATCGACCACGGCCTGGGCTTTCACGGTGGATTTCTCGTAAGTGATAACCACATCGGCCCCCGCCCGGGCCAGCGAGAGCGCAATCGCGCGTCCTAAACCCCGGCTGGCTCCGGTGACCAGCGCCTTCTTACCTGTTAAATCGATCTGCATGATGACCTCAACACGAAAGTAATGAGAACCATCATTAGGTATAGAGGGCGTTTGCCCGGCGTCAATCCGCCGGGTGGCTGAAGTTTTCCACTTTCTCAAAGGCGGCGCGCAGGACCGCAGGCGTCAGGGCGATGGGCAGGGCGTGAATAGACTCTACCGGACGCAGGGTATGGGCGATCACCTTATCCAGTTCGTCGCGGTTGTGGATATCCACGTCCAGCTCGCGCAGGGTGGTGGGCAGGTTGAAGCGCTGGTAAGCCGCGACCAGCTCGCGCAGCACCTCGTCCTGGCCGAGCAGGGCGCTCTGCACCAGAATACCGTAGGCCACCTTGGTGCCGTGGAGGAAGGCCGCGGTCTGCGGCAATACCGTTAAGCCGTTATGCACGGCATGGGCCGCCGCCACGCGGGTGTAGCGTTCCCCCAGCCCGCCGACCATGCCGCCACCGGCGATAATGGCATCCACCACATCATGAAACTCCCGGGTGACCTCCCGGCGCGTCTGATCGGCCAGCGCCTGCTCACTGTGTTCGAGCAGGACATCGCGGATCGCCAGCGCGCCGTTGATGCCAAGCCGCACCGTCAGCGGCAACAGCTCCGGCTGCGGTGCGAGTACCACCGCCTCATACCATTTCGCCAGGGTATCGCCGATCCCCGCCAGCAGGTATTCCGCCGGGGCATTGAGGATAATTTCCGGCTCCACCAGCACCAGATAGTTGGCATCGTCAAAAATTTCAAAGTGCAGCGCCTGCCCGGCATCGTTGTACCACACCGACAGCGGCGTCCAGGCGGCACAGGTGGCGGCGATAGTGGGAATGGCCACCACCGGTAAGCCCAGACGGCGTGCTACCGCTTTGGCGGTATCCAGCAGCGCGCCGCCGCCGACGCCAATCACCACGCTGCGATCGGTGCCGGAGGCGTTCACAAGCTGACTCACATCGTGCTCGCTGCAGTGGCCCTTAAACAGCAGATGTTTTGCGCCCTCTGCATGGAAGCTCTGCGGCAGGAAGGGTTGCGCACCGGTAAGGGCGCGTTCACCGTAAATCCATACCGCCCGGGAGAGCTGCTCCGGGGTAAAAAAAGCGTCCAGACGGGCAAGTACCCCGCGGTGAGAGTAGTAATTGGCCGGGCCGGGTACGACGCGGATATCGGTGTTGCTCATGATGGTGTCCTTTTTATGAAGCGCTAACCTGATGTTATGGCTAGACATCCAGATGGCTAATACTATTTTGCTTTATCTTATGCTTTTTCCTTCGTTGCCAGCCAGACCCGGCTGTGAAAAATTCCATAAATCAAAAGATTAATGATAAGGGATCGCAGCGAATGTTAACCAGTCGCCTCGAGATGCGCGGCATCAGCCTGGCTTTTTCGGGCTTTCAGGCATTGTCGCGCGTCGATTTCACGCTGACGGGTGGATCGGTACACGCGCTCACGGGCGCGAACGGCGCCGGTAAATCCACCCTGATGGCGGTACTGTGCGGCACGCACGCGCGCTATGAAGGCGAAATCAGCATTAATAACCAACCCGTTACCCTTCGTGAGCCGGTGGATGCCAAACAGCTGGGTATTCATCTGGTGCAGCAGGAGGTGGACGTGGCGCTGATCCCCGGCCTGAGCATTGCGGAAAACATCATGCTCGATCATCTGGCGCAGCCGGGGCATCGCTTTCACTGGCGGAAACTGCGCGAACAGGCCCGGCAGGCGCTGGCGCAGCTGGACGTCACCCTCGACGTTCGCCGTGCCATCGACAGCTGCACCCTGGCAGAAAAACAGCAAATCCTGCTGGCCCGGGCGCTCTCGCATCACTGCCGGTTTTTGATTCTGGATGAACCCACCGCGCCGCTGGATGCCCATGAGAGCGAGCGGCTGTTTGCCGTGGTACGACTCCTGCAACAGCAGGGGATCGGGGTGGTGTTTATCTCCCACCGGATCCATGAGCTGAAAGCGATCTGCGACACCTTAACGGTGCTGCGCGACGGCAAGCTGATTGAGTCCGGGCCGATGGCGGATCTCAGCGGAGAAGCGATCGTCGAGAAGATGCTCGGCCATGAACTGAGCGATATCTATCCGCCTGCGCGCCCGCCACACAGCAATGAAACGCTGCTGCGGGTCGAGGGGCTGCATGATGAAAAGCTGCTGAAAGATATCTCCCTGCATCTGCGCAAGGGCGAAATCCTCGGGATTGCCGGGCTGGCCGGGGCGGGAAAAACCGAACTCTGCAAAGCGCTGTTTGGCGCGACCAAAAGCCAGGTGACAAAGGGCGAGCTGAATCATAAGCCGTGGAGACCGCGCGATCCGGCGGACTCCGTGCTGCGTGGGCTGGCGCTGGTGCCGGAAGAGCGGCGTAAAGAGGGCATTTTTATCGAGGAGACGGTGAGCATGAACCTCGCCGTCAGCGCAGATAACAGTTTCTCGCGCTGGAGCCTGTTCGGCCATCGCCAGGCGTGGCGCTGGGCTGAAGAGGTGATCGCCCGGGTGGGCGTGCGCACCCGCGGGCCGGGGCAGGTCCTGCGTCGGCTTTCCGGCGGCAACCAGCAAAAGGTGGCGATCGGCAAATGGCTGCGCGGCAACGCCCAGGTGCTGATCTTCGACGAGCCGACCAAAGGGGTGGACGTGAAGGCCAAAACCGATCTGTTCCGGCTGATTGATGGCCTGGCGCGGGAAGGCAAAGGGGTGATTTATGCCTCGGGTGAGTTTGCCGAGCTGGTGGGCCTGTGCGACCGCATCTGCGTACTGTGGGACGGGCGCATTGTGGCGGAACTCGAGGGGGCAACCGCCCGCGAAGAGACATTACTTTATTATTCAACCGGAGGAACGGCGTCGTGAGCAAGGCCCTTTCAGTGACGGCGGCGGCGTCTGGCCGTCAGCAAATTTTCGATTTTCTCTATAAATGGGGCATGTTGCTGACGGTGGTGGCGCTGGTGGCCATCTTCGGCGTGGCGTCAGAGAACTTCCTCGATCCCAACAACATCATCAACATTCTGCGCTCCATCGCGATTGTGACGGTAATTGCTATCGGGGTCTCGATCTCGCTGACCATTGGCGGGTTTGACCTCTCCGTGGGTTCCACCGCATCGCTGGCCAATGCGCTGGTGATCTCCCTGTTTGTCTGGCATGGCTTCGGCACTACCGAATCCATTCTGATCACCCTCGCGCTCTGCACGCTGGTGGGGCTGTTTAACGCCTTCTTGATCGTCATTCTGCGCATTCCTGACATGCTCGCCACGCTTGCCAGTCTGTTTGTGATCCAGGGCGTGGCGATGACGTATAGCTATGGCGGGTCGATTACCGAAAACATGGTACTGCCGAGCGGCGACATGGCAGAGGGCACCATTCCGGCGGCCTTTGGCGCGCTGGGGCAGGTGCCGACCATCGTGATTATCATGCTGGCGGTCACTCTGCTGGCGCAGCTGGGGCTGTCGCTGACCACCCACGGACGCCGCATGTACGCGATTGGCGGCAACCCGGAGGCGGCGCGCTTATCCGGCATCCGTACCACCCGCTACAAGGTGGCCGCCTATGTGATTGCCTCGCTGCTGGCGGGCCTCGGCGGCATTCTGCTGGCCTCGCGCATTGGCTCCTCGCAGGTGAATGCCGGCGGTGGCTACCTGATGGATGCGGTGGCAGCAGCATGGATCGGCTTCTCGCTGGCCGGTTCCGGTAAACCGAATGCGCTGGGCACTCTGGTGGGGGCGGTGATCCTTGGGGTGCTCTCTAACGGGCTGGTGATGCTCTCGGTACCCTATTACGCCATGGACATTATAAAAGGGCTGGTGCTGGCGATTGCGCTGGCCATCACCTACGTACAAAAACGCTAACAACACGACGGGATTTAAAATGAAAAAAGTTGCACTCTCTTTGCTGACGCTGGGATTACTGAGTTCACTGCCGGGCTATGCGGCGACACCTGCGCCGGTGCCGGCGGCCATCGCCAACCACGACGGGCAGATCCGCATCGCGGTGATCCGTAACCTCGGCTCTGACGACAACACCACCCAGTTTGTGGCGGGCGCGATCCAGGAAGGCAAAAAGCTCGGCTTTAAGGTCAGCACCTTTTTAAGCAACGGCGACGACGCCAAATTCCAGGACTTCGTTAACCAGGCGATCACCCAGAAATATGACGGCATTATTCTCTCCCAGGGGCGCGATCCGTACTCCACCGCACTGGTGAAAAAAGCCGTCGATGCCGGGATCAAAGTGGCAGTGTTCGATACCGCGGTGACCGGGGAGATCCCGGGCGTGACCGTCACGCAGCAGGATGATGCCTCCCTGACCAATCTCTCCTTCGGCCAGCTGGTGAAAGATTTCAACGGCCAGGCCAACATCATCAAGCTGTGGGTCGCTGGCTTCCCGCCGATGGAGCGTCGTCAGACGGCCTACCAGGCGTTACTGAAAGAGAATCCGGGCATCAAAGAGCTGGAGTCCATCGGCGCGGTCTCCTCTGACGTGCAGGGTGACACCGCCAACAAAGTGGGCGCGGTGCTGGCGAAATACCCGAAAGGTAAGATCGACGCCATCTGGGGCACCTGGGATGCCTTCAGCCAGGGTGCCTATAAAGCCCTGAAAGAGAATGGCCGCACGGAGATCAAACTCTACAGTATCGACATCTCCAACCAGGATTTACAGCTGATGCGTGAGGCGGGCAGTCCGTGGGTGGTGAGCGTGGCGGTGGATCCGAAGCTGATTGGTGCGACCAACGTGCGTCTGATCGCCAATAAGATTGCCGGTGAAGCAACGCCTGCAACCTATGACTTTAAAGCCGCGGCCATTCCGCAGGCGCTGCTGTCGGCCCAGCCGGGCGCGGTGAATGTGGCGTCATTAGGGAAAATCATCCCGGGCTGGGGCCAGACCGAAGACTTTATCGCCCCGTGGTTCGCGACGTTAGAAGCGAAGAATAAGTAACACTTTCCCGGACGTGGCGGGGTGGAGCCTGGTGTCCTCACCCTGACTCTCTTCCCCAGGAAGAGGATGAAACCTACGCCACCGGGCGAAAGGAGTTTAAGGTGTCTCAACTACCCACCCCCGAATACAGCCGCAATATGCGGCTGATCGGCCACAGCGACCAGGGCGGACGCCCGGACGGCGTGCAACTGATGGTGCATCGCGGCTTTGCCTATATCGGCCATATGGTGTCGCAGGGCTTTTCGATTGTTGATGTGCGCGACCCGAAAAACCCGCGGGCCGCAGGCTATGTGCCCGCGCCGCCCGGCACCTGGAACGTACATCTTCAGGCCCATGACGACCTGCTGCTGGTGATCAACGCCCGGGACCTGTTTGCCGATGCCCGCTTTGCGGATGAAAAGGTCTACTACACCCGCCAGGTGGGGGAGACGGTCAGCGACGTACAGGACAGAGGCTGGAGCCCCGGGCTGCGCATCTTTGATATCTCTACCCCGGATAAGCCACGGGAGATCGGCTTTCTGTCGCTGGACGGGATCGGCATTCACCGCATCTGGTACGTGGGGGGACGCTGGGCCTATGTCTCGGCGCTGATCGACGGCTTTACCGATTATATCTTTCTGACGATAGACCTTGCTGACCCGCGCAAGCCAGAGGTCGCGGGGCGCTGGTGGCTGCCGGGGATGAACCAGGCGGCAGGCGAAACGCCAGCGTGGCCGGAAGGCAAACGCTATGCTCTGCATCATGCGATCATTGCGGGTGATACCGCCTACGGGAGCTGGCGTGACGGCGGCCTGACGCTGCTGGATGTAAAAGACAGAACGCAGCCGAAGCTAATCAGCCATCGCAACTGGAGTCCGCCGTTTGGCGGCGGCACCCATACCGCGCTACCGCTGCCGGACCGGGATCTGCTGGTGGTGCTGGACGAAGCGGTGCTCGACAATCAGGAGGATGGCGAAAAGCTGATCTGGCTGTTTGATATTCGCGAGCCGTCCAACCCGGTGAGTATTGCCACCTTCCCGCAGCCCAACGAGCGGGATTACGTGGCGAAGGGGGCGCACTTCGGGCCGCATAACCTGCATGAAAACCGCCCCGGCAGTTTTATCAGCTCAACCCTGATTTTCGCGACCTATCAAAATGCAGGCGTCCGCGCCTATGACATTTCAGACCCGTACCGTCCGGTAGAAACCGCGGCGCTGGTGCCTGCGGCGCCAGAGAAAATGATGGATACCCGGCCCAATCGCCCGCAGGTGATCCAGTCCTGCGATGTGTTTGTGGATGCGCAGGGAATTATCTACAGCACGGATTATAATGGCGGGTTGTCGGTGATTGAGTATCTGGGATGAGTGCGGTGTGATGTTTTTACGCCGGGTCTCTCTCTGTGAGAGAGGCCCGGTAAGTGTCGCGCCTGCACTTAGCTGTACTGACGCACCCGCGCTACCAGCTCATCCACGCTGTCGATACGGTCAGCAATCACAATCAACGCCTTACCGAGGGTGATGGCGTGGCGCAGGCATTCGTGGCGCATCTCGTCGTCGCGGATAGAATCGATATCCGCCACGTGGGACAGGCCCACGCTGCGGCGTATAAGTTCGGTGCCGCAGAAGCCAATCGCATCCTGCCAGACCTTTTTCAGAAACGCGCTGGCGTAGCCCGGCACGCTGAGGGCGGCATCGCGGGATTTTTCCGCCGCCAGGGCCTGGAAACGTTCCGCGAAGGTGGTCCACAGCTGCTGGATATCGATCAGGCGTTGTTCACGACCGGCTGCCGCATCGCGAATACCCAGGTGACCCGGCAGGCCGCAGAAGTTAAGCAGCAGGTTGCCAATCGCCGTGCCGATATCAAACCCAATCGGGCCGAAATAGCCGAACTCGGCGTCAATGGCTTTCAGGCTCCCCTCGGCGACAAAAATCGAGCCGCTGTGAATATCGCCGTGCAGCAGCGCTTCGGCCTGGGAGAAGAAGCGGTGCTTCAGGGAGGCGACGGCAATCTTCAGCTGATGGTCATTGCGCAGGGCGGCGACGTCGTTTTCCAGCGCCTCCGGGTAGTTATTGCGTTCGTGGATCTGGTACGGATCGTTAAAGAACAGATCTTCGGTGATCTCGCACATTTCCGGGTTGATGAATTGCGCCACCTGCGCCTTTTTGGCGTGGGGATGCAGGTAAAAATCGCTGGTGTGGAACAGGGTGTGGGCCAGGTATTCCCCCAGCTGACGGGCCGCCTGGGGGTAATAAACATTGTTGATCAGCTCGCCGCGCCAGATTTTATGGCTGGAGAGGTCTTCCATCACCATCACCGCCAGTTCCGGGTCGAAGTGTTGGATCTTTACCGTGTGCTGCGGGCTGTGCTGATAGTGCTCTACCAGGGTTTGTGCTTCGAGACGGGCGCGGTCCAGCGTCAGCGGCCAGGATTCCCCCACACAGCGCACGTAGGGCAGGGCCTGCTTAACGATGATGCGGCTTACGCCCGCACTGTCGAAAATCTTAAATACCAGATTAAGGTTGCCGTCGCCCACCTCCTGCGCCTCCACCAGTGACGAGGGATCTTCAAGGCCGCCAAATTGTTGGGCGTAGGCCACGGCGTCATGAGCGGTAAAGGTACGGTATTGCGACATTGCCAGTTCCTCATCTGTTCCGGTAATAAAGACATTTAGACGTCTATACATCTGAATTTTATCCTGACACAATGTGCTACAACAACGCAACAGAGAATTAACGACATGCAGAGATTACAGACGACCAGCCTGCGGGTGACGGAAAATCAGCTATTTATTCTCGATCAACAGGCGCTTCCGCAGGAGAAACGCTGGCTGGATGCCTCGACGGTTGACGCCCTCGTGGGGCATATTCACGCCCTGCGCGTGCGGGGTGCGCCGCTGATTGGTCTCTCTGCCAGCCTGCTCCTGGCGCTGCTGGCGGAAAACGGCCATAACCGGGACGCGCTGGCGGTGGCGCTGGAGACCCTGCGCGCTGCACGCCCGACGGCGGTGAATCTGATGAACAACCTCGACCGCATGAAACAGGCGTTGTGGCAGGAGGATTATGTGCCGGCGCTGGTGGCTGAGGCGCTGCGCCTGATCGACGAAGACAAGCGGCTTTGCGATGCCATTGCCCGCGCCGGTAGCGCGCTGGTGACGCCGGGTAGCCGCCTATTGACCCACTGCAATACCGGCGGGCTGGCGACCGCAGGCGTGGGTACCGCGCTGGGCGTGATTGCCTTCGCGCATCAGCAGGGCAATGTCAGCCAGGTCTGGGTGGATGAAACCCGTCCGCTGTTGCAGGGCGGAAGGTTAACCGCCTGGGAGTTAGGCGAACTGGGCGTTCCTTATCAGTTGATCACCGATTCCATGGCCGCCAGCCTGATGGCAAAAGGGCAGGTGGATGCGGTATGGGTTGGGGCGGATCGCATTGCGGCTAATGGCGATGTGGCGAACAAAATCGGCACCTATTCCCTGGCAGTGCTGGCGAAATTCCACGGTATTCCGTTTTACGTGGCGGCACCGCAAACCACCCTCGATCCCGCGTGCCCGAACGGCGAGGCCATCCCGATTGAGCAGCGCGATGCCCGGGAAGTGACCGGTGTGGCGGGGAGCTTTGGGGCGGTGCAGTGGGCACCGGTTGACGCGCAGGTGTATAACCCGGCGTTTGACGTCACGCCTGCGGCGCTGATCAGTGGCTGGGTGCTGGATAGCGGGGTTGTGACGCCGGAAGAGGTGGCGAAGGGGGGTTTTGGGGAGCGTATGGGCTGATATTCCCTGGCGATAACTCTCTGCCACGGGGGGAGGGATCCCCAGTCATTTTATTGCCCTTACAGCAATGAAATAATCACAATATTATAAATGACTTACAGCGACTCCCCTGTCCGGCTGAAAATCGACGAAGCGTTTCCGGAAGGCCGGGGCGAGGCGCAGGGACGCGCCGAGAGGGCATAGCCTGCAGGGATGCAGGCTGGTGCCCGACCCGAAAGCCTGGAGGAATAAGCTGAGTGCACCGCGAAGCGGCGATTTTCTTTGCCGGGAGCCGGGATTGTGAAGGGGGCGGCGGCGAGCCCCCTTCACACGTTCACGGGTGACGCGGCTGACAGAGAAGTGCAGAACGTAAGGTGAACGGAACCGCCGCCTGAGCCGCATGTACCCCTCACCCCAGCCCTCTCCCCAAAGGGGAGAGGGGGCCGACCGAGCCAATATCAGGAGAGGGGGCCGACCGTGCCAATATCGGGAGAGGGGGCCGACCGTGCCAATATCGGGAGAGGGGGCCGACCGTGCCAATATCGGGAGAGGGGGCCGACCGTGCC